>PPFU01001733.1_pt1 | contig 55622 bp, 43 predicted proteins | sample 1535991 | NCBI WGS metagenome assembly PPFU01 (sample SAMN04901290, study PRJNA319586) | Hypolithon metagenome, whole genome shotgun sequencing project. | isolation source: Antarctic Hypolithon | place: Antarctica: Miers Valley | collected 2014
CGCGTCGGGTGGCCGTGCGAGAGGGCGACAAAGCTCAGGATCGTAGGCATGCGAGGCAGGAAAAAGGGATTGGAATACAGACGCCGCGGCGTTGAGAACGGCACGCGCAGCCCATTCAGAGCACGCTGGCGTCGTGGAGGCGGCGGACAACCTCGGCGGCCTGCTCGGCGGGTTCGCCCTCGATGCGCGCGCCGGGCGCGCGCGCCGGGACGGCCTCGTAGCGCAGCACGCGCACCGACGCCGGGGGTAGGTCGCCCGCTGCTACCGTCTCGATGGTCTTCTTTTTCGCCGCCATGATCCCTTTGAGGTTGGGGATGCGCGGGTCGTTCATATCGTTCGAGCACGTCACGAGGCACGGCGTGGGCAGGGCGATAATCTCCTGCCCGGCATCGCCCTGGCGCGTCACGACGAGATCGCCGCCCTCGATCTTCATACCGACCGCGTTGGTGGCGTAGGGGAGGCCGAGCCGCTCGGCGAGCATCGTGCCTGCAAGGCCGGCGTCGGTGTCCTGCGCCTGCTTGCCCGTGGCGATCACGTCGTAGGTCTTGCCGCTGAGGTGGCGGGCGAGGAGTTCGGAGACAGCGCTGGAGTCGAGTTCAGTGCCCTCCGGGACGGTGAGGTGCGTGCCGCGCGCCGCGCCCATCGCGAGGGCTTTGCGGATCGTCTCGGCGGCGCGCTCCGAGCCGATGAGAACGACGTCGACTTCGCCGCCGTGCTGCTCGGTGAGCACGAGGGCTTCCTCGACGGCCGAGGCGTCGTAGGCGTTGAGCACCATGCGGCCGGCGTCCATCACGAGCTCGCCGCCGCGGATCTGGATGGGGGCGGAAACGTCGGGGACCTGCTTGATGCAGACGCAGAAATTCATGGCAACAGCGGTAGGGGTGATAAGGCACAACGCGCGCGAAAGGTACGGCAGGCAGCGCGCCCCGCAGGGCGAATTGTGGGCAAAGGTGCACCGGCAAGCACGTTCAGTCCGGTCTCCCCATCGCCCGCCGCGCGGCTGTTGATGCTACGGAACCGTGCGCATTCACCGGGCCAGACAAGGGCGGCGTGGAGTCGTGCAGGATTCTGAGGCAGGAATCAAAGCAGGCAGCAACATGCATGCTGGCGCTTCTGCTGTCATTTGGGGCAGACGTAGTCGAATTGTGTGCCTTTCGTGATGAAGGCGGGCAGCGGCGGAACGTCATTAGACAGGACGAATACGAAAGCCCGCCTTTTGCCTGCTGAAACGCGGTGCGTGGCTGGATGCTTTTCCTCCCCTACTTTATTCCTGATGGAGACTTATTACAAACCCGAGCACCTCGCCAGGTTCGGCGACATCGCTGAAGGCAGTAAACCCCTTGCCGAGGCATTTTTCAGCTATTACGGCAAGGTGTTCGAGGACGGCGCGCTCTCGGCACGTGAGAAAGCGCTGATCGCGCTCGCCGTCGCCCACACCGTGCAGTGCCCGTATTGCATAGACGCGTACACTTCCGAGTCGCTGGAGAAGGGAGCCGACCTGGAGCAGATGACCGAGGCCGTTCATGTCGCCACGGCCATTCGCGGCGGCGCCTCGCTCGTGCACGGCATCCAGATGCTGGAGCATGCCAAGGCCAAGATGATGTAAGGCAGGCTCCTGCCGAAAGTGGCACGGATCGGGCGTCGAACGACCTGGACGCTTTCGCGTCCTGTCTGCACCTGACCTGCTGCCGTCCTCTACCACGATACCTCTCAAACCGTGCGTTCTGCCGACCCCGGCTTTATCGACCTCCACGTTCTCAGCCGCGAGCTGATGGACGTGGCCGAGACAAGTCCCAAGCGGACGACGAGCCTCCACGCGCGCCGGACGCCCCTCGCCGACCCCGCCGAGCAGTTCCGCGCGCTCGACGCTGTCGGGGTCACCGGTGGTCCCACCCGCACCGGCGATTTTGCCGCCGACCTGGCCGCGAGCGGCTGGCATGCGCTCACGCCTGCGGCGCTGGAGATTTTCCAGATCAACGTCGGCAAGCTGTGCAACATGACCTGCCGGCACTGCCACGTAGACTCCGGCCCCGACCGGACGGACGAGAACATGGACCGCGAGACCGTCGAGGCGTGCCTCCGGGCCATCGACATAAGCGGAGCGCATACCGTGGATCTCACCGGCGGTGCGCCCGAGCTGAACCCGCACTTCGAGTATCTCGTGGAGGCATGCGTGGCGCGCGGGCTACACGTTATCGACCGGTGCAACCTCACGATTCTCCTCGTTCGTCGCTACCAGCACCTGCCCGCGTGGCTGGCCGAGCGCGGCGTCGAGGTCGCGTGCTCACTTCCGCACTACCGCAAGCTCGGCACCGATGCGCAGCGCGGTGATGGCACGTACGACAAGTCTATCGAGGCGCTCCGCCGGCTCAACGAGGTCGGCTATGGGCAGGGCGATCCGGGCCGCGTGCTTACGCTCGTCACCAACCCCGTCGGCGCTTTTCTGGCGGGGAGCCAGGACTCGCTCGAAGCAGAGTGGAAAAAAGCCCTCGCCCGCAACCACGGTGTCACGTTTGACCGGCTTTTCGCGCTCAACAACATGCCGATGTCGCGCTACCTCGAGTGGCTGCTGGAGAAGGGGATGACAGAGGCGTACCTGGAGCGGCTCGTGAATGCCTTCAACCCCGCCACCATCGGTGGACTGATGTGCCGGAACACGATCTCGGTTAGCTGGGACGGGCGGCTCTTCGACTGCGACTTTAACCAGCAGCTGGAGATGGAGGCCGCCTTGCCTGGTGGCGCGCGCCCGCATGTTGCAGACTTCGACCTCGCCACGTGGCAGGCGCGGCACGTGCGGACGGCCCGTCACTGCTATGGATGCACCGCCGGGTCCGGCTCCTCCTGCGGCGGCGCGACCACATAAAACCCGGAATGCGTCAGGCGTTACGCAACTGAGATATCTGGGCATTCCCTTGCCTACGCTGAGCAGAGCCAAAGGGCGCAAACCCGTCCCTTGAGGGAGGTGGCCCGAAGGGCCGGAGGGTGTAGGTGCTGATTTACACCCCAGTCACCCCGTAGGCGGCGGAAAGCGGGATTCGAGCCGGTCAGTCTATGTGCGTCAGGTAGAGGGTGCGCGACTGGCCGGCGGCGGTGATCCGGGCGAGATAGAGGCCGCTGGAGAGCGCTTCTGGCGCGAATGGCACCGTGTACGTGCCTGTCGGCTGCACGCCATCCACGAGCGTGGCCACCCGGCGGCCCAGCAGGTCAAACACTTCCAGCGACACAGGCCCGCTCTGAGGCACACCGTACGCCAGCATAGTGGCGTCGCGGAACGGGTTGGGTCCGGCGAGGTGCAGCCGCAGCGCGGATGGGTTCTGGTCTGTGTCTACAGGGGTTGAGGTGGCGTAGCGTATAGCTGCCTGTATCCACAGGTCGAGGTCGTGGGCGCCCGTGCCGCTGCCGAAGTTCCAGCTATCCGACAGCGCGATCCAGCCGCCGTTCTGCGTCATCTCCCACGTCCGTCCCACCCGGCCCTGCGCCAGGTTGGTGGTGACGATGGAGAGCGCGCCGGCCTCGGCAGGACTGTACGCGCCGAAATCCACGCTCACGTAAAAGGGGCCGTTTACCTGCACGGGCCGTGCAAAGGCATGGACGGTCGGCGCTTCGGCGGTGCTGAAATCGGCATCGGCGAGGGCGTGGCTAAAGGCAAACTCTTGGCGGTACAGCGGCGTGCCGGTGGGGCCGGACTGTGGCGTGCCGCTGTATACCTCGATGGCATAGGTGCGCGCGGTGGCTGGCTTTTTGAAGCCAAACCACACGTTCACCGCCGTTACCTCTGCCGATGTCGTGTTGGTGGGAAGGCTGAAGGCCGTCGCCTTGGCGCGGTCGCCATACAGGTTCATTCCGGCCACGAAGCCTGTGTCGACTGGCAAAACAGCATCGAGCGCGGGGTTGCGCTGCTGGCCGGCGGGATCGAAAAGCGAGAGCGTGGCCTGCTGGAGTCCGCCTCCCGGATTGCCGCCGGCACGGCGCAGCGATTCCTGCACGGCGGCGAGGGCATCCACGCGGCCTGCGCCCCACTGCGTGTTGGGCACCGCGCCCGTCTGCACGTCCGTCCGCGCGGTTTGCTGGAGAATGTCGAGCGCGTCCTCGTAATTCAGCGACGGGTTCACCTGAAGCATCAGCGCTACAACGCCTGCGATGTGGGGCGAGGCCATGCTGGTGCCTTGCATCCCCACGTGCCAGCCGCCCGGCAGCACCTCGGAGCGGTCCATGCCCACGCCTTCGGTGAGGTGCGACGAGCGCGTGGAAAAGATGAACTCGCCTGGCGCGGCGATGCTGGGCTTCACGCGCCCGTCGCGGGTGGGGCCGACCGAGCTGAAATACGACCGCTGCCCGAGAGCGGGCACGACAGGCGCGCCCTGCCGGTTGGGATTCGGGTTGCGCCACTCGTAGCGGTTGCCGTCGATGCTTGTCCACGTGTTGGTGGTCACGTACGAGCCCACGGCGATAATGCGCTGCGCGCTTGCAGGCGAGCCCACGGTCTGGTCGGTGTTGCCGGGCAGTTCGTTGTATCCGGCCAGGCCAAACGTGAACGGCACCACCTCGGCCCCCTGCGTCCACAGGTCGAGGCGTCCGGCCTGCGGGCCGCGCGTCACCACGCCCCAGATCCACTGGCTCGGGTTCAGGTTTTCGTTGCCCCGGATCACCACGTACACGTTGCCGTCGCCGCTGCCCGGGTCTTGCGTGGTCGCGGCATCGATGGCGAACTCGGCAACCTTCTGGCCATCGACCGTGAACGGCTCCCAGTTGGCGAAGCTGTTGCCCACCGGCAGCCACCCGCTAAAGTTGGCCAGCTTGAGCGTGCCGTTTTCCACGAAGTACGCGGCCAGCCCCACCTCGGCCACGCTGCCCGGCGCGTACCACAGGTCGGCCCGCGCCTGGCCCGCGCCTGCGGGCATCAGCATCGCCTGCGTGATGAGGCCTGGCACGTGGTTGCCGCCGGCGTGGATCAGGTCGAAGCCCTCGTTGCCGCCCGCCGCCACGATAATGCGCCCCGGCCCCACCAGGTCGGAGAGGGCGCGGTCCTGCAGGCTCGTCCCGTCGAGCGGGCCGCCGTTGCCGCCGAGGCTCAGGTTGATGACGGCGGGTTTGCCCAGCGCGGCGGCTTTGCTGAAGATGTATTGCACGCCCGCCAGAACGTCGTTGTCGGCGAAGCCGCCGTTGCTGTCGGGGTCGCGGATGCCTTTGACGAAGATGATGTCTGAGCGGGGCGCGATGCCGCGCAGGGACGCATCGGTGCGGCCGCCGCCGGCTGCCGTGCCCGTGACGTGCGTGCCGTGCCCGTGGCCGCCGTTGCCGTCGCGCTCGGAGACGGCGGCAGGGTCCGCGTCGATCTGCGCCTTCGTCCACTCGGCCTGCGTGCCGCCGTTCTGGAATTCGAGCAGGTACTGCACGCGCGAGCCGCCCTCGTTGAAAAAGTCGGGATGGGTGACGTCGAGCCCGGAGTCGAGCACGCCCACGACGACGTTTTCGCCCTGGACAGGTCCGGGCAGGCCGACGCCGTTGTGCACGAGGTCGGCGCGGATCTCGGCGCGGCTTGCCAGCATGCTCAGTCTGCGCTGCTTGCTCGTCTCCACGCGTAGCACTTCGGGCCGCGCGGCCACCTGTGCAAGCGCGTCGAGCGGCACGCCCAGCGCGACGATGGTGCCGACGCGCGTCTGCACCGTGGCGCCGAGTGCTTCGATATGCGCTGTCGAGGCGCCTGCCGCCATTTCGGCCAGCACGTTGATCACCACCGCGCCGCCCGACGCATGCACCGACACCTCGGGCAGCAGGCCGAGCAGGCCGGTGCTGTTTTTGCCCAGCGCGTCGCGCGTCATCAAGAGCAGGCGCGCTTCGGCATCGAGCTTGAGCAAACCTCCCTGGCTTTTACCCGACACAGCTGCGGAGGCCAGCCCCTCCATGCGCCCGGCCCACGTCGCCGCGTCGCTGCCGGCGCGGAGCGCGGGGAATACACGCACGGCAGGCGCATCTACCGGGCGCAGTGGCCCGGCGTCAGCGCCCGCGCTGCGCACCTCGCCAAAGGAAACGTTGCGGCCCGACTGCCCCCACGCGAGGGGTGCCAGCACCAGCAGGGTGAGGAAAAGGGAAAGAGACCGTTTCATGATAGCCCTCGAACGAGGCGGTGATAGGATGCCGCAAGTGTAGCCTCGGCCCTGCACCACGGGCATGGGCCATATCGCCTATTTTCAACCTGCTGGCGGGTGATGTACTCGGGTCATTCAGCCTATCGCACGACCACGACCGGCCGCGTGATCTGTTGATTCCCGGCTACGAGACGACACAGATAGGTGCCGCTGGCGAGTCCACGGGCATCGAAAGCAGCCGTGTGCGCCCCCGCGCCCTGCACCGCATCCACGAGCGTCGCCACGCGCCTGCCCGTCAGGTCGAAAACTTCCAGCAGCACCGGCCCCGCCTTGTCGAGGGTGTACTGCAGCGTGGTGGCGTCGCGGAAAGGATCGGGAGTGGCCCCGCCGAACGCCAGCGTGCCGGGCGCCTCACCTGTTTCCACGGGCGTGGTAGTGCTCATGTGTGCCTCTATCCACATCTGCCAGCCCGCCTGACCCGCTTTCCACGAGTCCGAGACGTTGATCCAGCTACCGTCGGAAAGCTGCTCCCACACCTCGGGCACGCGCGTGTTGACTTCGGGGCCAGAGGCGATGGCGGCGAGGCGGGTGCTGCTGTAGGCGCCAAAGTCCACGACGGCGAAAAACGACCCCGTCACCGGCAGCGCCGGCTCGATAGGGTGGATAGTCGGGTCTGAAGGCGTGGTGAAGTCGTCGTCCGCGTTGACGGACGCGATGCGGTACGTCTGGCTGAAAAGCGGCGGGCCGGTAGGACCAGTGGCCGCCGTGCCGTTGTGGATGGCGAGCGTGTAGGTAGCCTCGCCCGGCAGCGGGTCCTGGTACGAGAACCAGACACGCACTTCGCTGAGCAAATCAGTGCCGGAGGCTTTACCCGGCGGAGGCGTGAAAACGGTCGCCTTGGCGCGGTCGCCGTAGCCGTTGGTGCCAAAGACGAAGCCGCCCGTCTGCGCGCCGATCGTTTGCTGCGGCCCGGCCGGGTCGAAGTTGCGCATGACGATGACGCCGCCGCGCGCCGTCCCGTTGCCGGTGAGCGTAACGGTGGTGGGGCTGGCCACGTTGGGCGCGTTGTGCGTGATGGTGAGCGTGGCCGCTGCGGCGCCCTGCGCCTGCGGCGAGAACCGGACCGTCACGCCGCGCGCGCCGCCAGGCTGAAGCGTAAACGCGCCGCCGCCGTCGATGATGGTGAACGGCGACCCGGCGGGCAGCGACACCGAGCCGGTGAGCGGGCCGGTGGCATCGGCGGCGTTGGTGATGGTCACGAGCAGATCGGCCTGCATGCCTGTCACCACGTCGCCAAAGGAGACGGTTCCGGGGTCTACCTGCATACGCGCCTGCGCGGCGACGCCGCCGAGGGCGTAGGCCGCAAAGCCCGAAGCGGGATTGCCGCCTGCGGTTACAAACCGCCCCGCCACGTAGAGCGTGTTGCCGTCGAGGGCGAGCGCGCGCACTTCCGAGTAGTCACCCGCGACGCCGCTGCCGAGCGGTGTCCACGACTGCGTGGCGGTATTCCAGCGGGCGATGCTGCCCACGGGCTGATCTCCGGCGGTAACGAAATTGCCGCCCACGAACAGGTCGTCGCCGCGCAGGATGAAGGCATACACGTCCTGCTCGCCGCCGCCGATCCCGCTGCCCAGCGCGCTCCAGCCCGTCGCCTGGTTCCACCGGGCAATGCCGGCAGCCGCAGTAGTGGCCGTCGCGTCGAAGTTGCCCCCTACGTACACGTCATCGCCAATGAGCGCGATAGCGTAGGCGCGGTTGGAGAAGCCCGCGCCGAGGCCGCCGCCGAGAGCACTCCAGTTGGTGCCGTTCCAGATGGCGATGCGGTTGGCCGGGTTGCCCCCGGCCTGGTCGAACCAGCCGCCTGCGTAGACGCGCCCATCCGCTCCGATGGTGAGGGCATCTACGTACGAGTTCATCCCGCCGCCCACGGTCGCCCACTGCTGTCCGTCCCAGCGGGCGATGTGTTTGGCTTCAACGTTGCCTGCACGGGTAAACTCGCCGCCCGCGTAGAGGTCGCCGTTGGGCGCGAATGCGAGCGCCTTCACCGAGCCGTTGACGCCGTTACCGAGCGCCGTCCAGGTGCGCGTGGCTGGGTCCCAGCGCGCGATGCGGTTGGCGGTGATGGTGCCTGCCGTGGTGAAGTTGCCGCCCACGTAGAGCGCGCCGTCCGGCCCGATCACGGCGGCGTAGGCATCTTCGTACGGGGTGCCCAGCCCGTCGCCGAGCGCGTGCCACGCCTGTCCGTCCCACGCCGAGATGTGGCTCGTAGGCACGCCGCCCGCGTGGGTCTGGCCGCCTGCTGCGTAGACGAGTCCGCCCCCTACGGCGAGGCTGCGCACGTGCGCGCTGATAGTGGAATACGCCAGGCCCTGCCCCATCGCCTGCCACTGCTGCCCCGTCCAGTGGGCGATGCGCAGCGCACCGAAGTTGTCGCCGACGGTGACGAAGCCGCCGGTGACGAAAAAGCCGCCCGCGCCATCAGCGGCGAGGGCGTTGCCCTGCGAGGCGAGTCCGCCGCCGATCTCGCTCCACGCCGTGCCGTTCCACCCGGCGACAAAGCGCGCCTGCTCGCCACCAGCGGAGTCGAACTGGCCCGTCGCCACGAGCATGGTGCCCACAAACGCCAGCGCGTCTACGGTGGCGCCGAACTGCCGGTAGATGCCGTCGCCCAGCGTGTGCCATGCCGCGCCGTCCCAGCAGGCCACGTTGCTGGCCGGTGCGTTGGTGCCGGCGAGCAGCCCCACCCGGTCGAACGTGCCGCCCACGCACACCCGGCCGGCATCGACGGCGAGGGCGCGCACCGTTCCGGCACTTTCGTATCCTACGCCGCTGCCCACTCCGCCGCCAACGGCATGAAACGTCCCGTCCTGCGTGTCGAAGCGGGCGAGGCTGTTGGCGCGGCCTGCGGCTACCGCGTCGAAGCCGCCACCGATGAACACCTCGGTTCCGCGCACGGCGAGCGCGCGCACGTCGTAAGCTCCTTCTGCACTGAAGGTGCCGTCATAGTTCTGCCGTCCCAGGCCGCTGCCGAGGTCTTCCCACGCCGTGCCGTTCCAGCGGGCGAACTTTTTGAGTTCAGCCTGCCCCGAAGTCGTAAAGTCGCCACCGGCGTAGAGCGTGTTGCCCTGAAAAACGAGGCTGTAGACGGATGCCGTAGAGGTGCTGCGGGAGAGGCCCTGCCCGAGGGCGCTCCACGTCTGCGTGGCCGGGTCCCACCGGGCGATGCTGTTGGCGCGCTTCGTGCCCACCGTGGTGAAGTAGCCGCCCACGTACAGCGCGCCGTCCGGCCCGACGGTGAGCGCGTAGACGTAGCCGTTGCCGTTGGCGATGCCATCACCCAGCGGGTGCCAGCGCTGCCCGTCCCACCGCGCGATGTTGTTGGCCTTGATGCCGCCGATAGCGGTAAACGTGCCGCCCACGTACAGGTCGCCGTTGGGGGCGACGGCGAGGGCGCTGGCGGTGTAGGTGAGAGAGGGGTGCCCAAAGCGCGCGTCCCAGTTTTCGTCGCCGTCGGCCAGTGCTGCCGAGAGAGAAAGCGTCTTGGGCTGTAGAGAAGGATCCTCCAGGGATACGGCCGTGCGTTGCTGCGCGTAGAGCGAGGGCACGGCGAGTACAGGCAGGAGCGCGCCCGAGAAGAGCAGCTGAATCAGGAGGCGGATACGCATAGAGAGAAAGAAGAGCTTTCTCCTATTAGCGGATTAGCGTGCCAGAACGGACAGTGCCCGATGAAAAAAAGTGGGTGCTATGGCGTAGCTGCTATCCTGCTGCGGTAGCGCGCTGCCTCGGCGTGCCGTCCCTGCGTGTCGTAAAACGTTGCGAGATGCTGAAGCGTACGCTGCGTGTGGCGGTCGGCGTCGCCGCGCGCGCTTTTGACGATCTCATAGCCCTCGACGAGTAGCGGCTCGGCTTCGCGGGTGCGCCCGGTTTTGCCCAGCGCCGCCCCCAGCGCGTTGGCGGTCTGGCCGGTGAGCCAGTTGTCGGGGGTGAGGTTTTCCTGCCGGATCGCCAGCGCCTCGCGCAGGTACGGGATGGCCTCGGCGGGCCGGTTCTGGTCGAGCAGCACCTGCCCCAGCACCGTCAGGGGAAAAGCGGTGTACGGGTGCGCGCCGGGCCACGCCTTGCGGTGCAGATCCAGCGCCTGCCGCAACTGCGTTTCGGCCTCGGCCAGACTGCCCTGCGCGTACCGGATAAGGGCGATGTTGTACTGGGTGATAACAGTGTTGGGCGCCTCCGGGCCGAGCGTGGTCGCCTGGATGCGGTACGCCTCGTCCATGGCGGCGGCGGCCTCGTCGAGGCGGCCCCGCTCGCGCAGCACGTTGCCGAGGTTGTTGAGCGCCGTCGCCAGCTCGGGGTGATGGGGCGGCAGCAGGCGGCGGCGCACCGCCAGCGCATGCTCGTGTAGCGCCTCGGACTCGTCGAGCTTGCCGACGCGGTAGAGGAGGGCGGCGAGAATGTTCTCGGCCGTGGCCACGTCGAGGTGTTCGGGGCCGAGCACGTGCCGCTTGGCCATCAGCCCCTCGCGCATGCGCACCTCGGCGCTGTCGTACTTGCCCCACTTGTTGTAAAGCAGCCCGAGGTCGAGCAGGGCGGTGGCGTAGTCGTTAGACCGGGTACCCCATAGCGTGCGGGCGAGGTCGGTGCTGGCCAGCAGCAGCGACTCGGCGCGTGGGTACTCGCCCAGGTCGATAAGCACTTCGCCGAGTTCGTTCATCGCCTCTGCCCGGGCATCGCGGTCGGGCGTCTGCTGGAGAACGGCGAGGGCTTTTTCGAGCAGCACCCGCGCCGTGTCGGGGCGTCCGTCGAGGCCGTAGACGGCGCCGAGGTGGGTGAGGGTGATGCCGTAGCCTCTGCGATCCTCCTGCTCTGTGTAAAGACGAAGGGCCTTTTCGAGCGTGGCGCGGGCCTCGGCATACGCGCCCAGGTCGGAGTGGATGGTGCCGATAAGGTCGAGCAGTTCGGCGCGCACATCCGCGCTGAGGGTGGTGTCGGCGTTGAGTACATCTGCACCCCGACGCAGCACTTCTTCCACCGTCACGTTCTCGCCCGAGGCGCTGCGTGGGTTGGCCTCGCGGAACAGGTTTTTGAGCAGCATGCTGACCTGCTCGGCGCGGTCGCGCTCGCGCTCGGCGCGCCGCTGCTGCACAAAGGTGAGCGCGGTGAAGCCGACGAGCAGCAGCGCCACGCCCGTGGCGACGCCCACGCCCCAGCGGTGCCGCCGCAGAAAGCGCGACGCGCGGTAGGCCGGGGTGTCGCGGCGGGCGCGCACGGGCATCCCGTCGAGGTGGCGCCGGAGGTCGTCGGCAAAGGCTTCTACCGACGCGTAGCGCCGCTCCGGCTCTTTGCGCAGCGCCTTGAGCACGATGGTGTCGAGGTCGCCCGCGAGGCGCTTCCGGAGCTTTGCGGGCGTAGTGCCGCGCAACGCGACAGACGCCTCCGGGGCTATCATCTCCACGCTTTCGCCGCCGTTTTTCTGCCTGAGAGGCCGCGACACAACCGTGCTGGGGCGCTGCACTTCCGCTTCAGCAGTCTGCTGCGCATCGTAGGGGCGGTGGCCGGTGAGCAGTTCGTAGAGCACCACGCCGAGGGCGTACACGTCGGTGGCGGTGGTGACCGCGCCGCCGCTCACCTGCTCGGGCGCGGCGTAGGCAGGCGTGAATGGGCGGAGGTCGGCCTGCGTGAGCGTCTGCGCGGCCTCGTCCTCGGAGGCGAGCACGCGCGCGATGCCGAAGTCGAGCAGTTTGGCACGAGGCGCACCCTTTTCGTCTTCGACGACGAGCACATTGCCCGGCTTGAGATCGCGGTGGACGACGAGGTTGCGGTGCGCGTACTGCACGGCGTCGCACACCTGGAGAAAAAGGTGCAGGCGCGCCTCTACCGTGAGGTGCCGCGTGTTGCAGTAGTCGGTGATGGGTTCGCCCTCGGCGTACTCCATCACGAAGAAAGGGCGTCCGTCCGGGCTCGTGCCGCCGTCGAGCAGGCGGGCGATGCCGGGGTGGTCGAGGCGGGCGAGCACGTGCCGCTCGCGGTCGAAGCGGCGCAGCACGTCGTCGGTGTCGAGGCCGCGCCGGATGCGCTTGAGGGCGACGCGCTTCTCGTACGCCCCGTCGGCGCGGGCGGCGAGGTAGACGGTGCCCATGCCGCCGCGCCCCAGTTCGCGCTCGAGCGTGTACGGTCCTACGGGCTCATCGAGGGTATCGTCGGGGGTGTGCTGCTCCCAGTCCCGGATAAGGTGGGCCAACCCCGAAGGCGTGTCGAAATAGCGGTCAGCGTCGTCGGAGCAGGCCAGCAGCGCCCGCACCTCGTCGCGCAGGTCGTCTGCGAAAGGTGCGTCGTCGAGAAAGGCCGCGCGTGCCTCGGCCGGGAGCGCCTGCACCTGCTCGAACAGGCGAGACATTTCGGCCCACCGGGTGCGCATGGCGTCGGACGATTCGGGCGGTTGGGGCAGAGCGTCCATAGAAAATCAAGGCAACGATATAACCAGTACGCGCAAAGCAAGGCTGAAGTGGGCAATCAGGAGGCCATCTCGCGGGTCATCTCGCGGAAGAGCCACGCTTTGGCCATGCTCCAGCCCATCTTGACCGTTCCCGGCGAGACGCCCAGCGCCACGGCGGTTTCCTCGATGGTGAGCCCGGCAAAGTAGCGGCACTCGACGATGCGGGCCTGCCGCGCGTCGTGCTGTGCGAGGCGCGAGAGGGCTTCGTCGAGCGCGATGAGTTCTTCGGCCTGCGTGACGGCGAGTTCACCGGCTTCTTCGAGCGAGAGCAGCACCTGCCCGCCGCCGCGCTTGTCGGCCCGGCGCGCCCGCGCGTAGTCTACCAGGATGCGCCGCATGGCCGTCGCCGCCACGGCGAAAAAGTGCGCCCGGTTCTGCCAGTGGGCGTGCGTCTGGTCGACGAGGCGCAGGTAGGCCTCGTGCACGAGCGCCGTGGTTGAGAGCGTGTGGTCGCTGCGCTCGCGCCTGAGGTGGCCGCGCGCGATGCGGCGGAGCTCCTCGTAGACGTAGGGCAGCAGCGCGTGCGCGGCCTCGCGGTCACCGCTGCCGAAGGCATCGAGAAGCCGCGTCACGTCGTCTTTGGGGGTACCCATGTGTACTACCTGTTGGGAGGAGTGAAGATACAAAGGCGCAGCGCCGTGCCGCCTTTGCCGTCCAGCAAACGCAGTGCCGCGCGCTGCAACCGAACTTCACCGGCGGGCGGAAACTCCCGCGCCCACGCGCTTATTCTACCGGCCACCGCGCTTTCGACCCTGCCTTTCTACCATGCCGCTTCAGCACCCCGACTATTTCCAGGACCGCCACAACGGGCCTTCTTCTGACGAGATCGACGCCATGCTGGCCGACCTCGGGCTCGACACGCTCGATGCGCTCGTGGCGCAGACCATCCCGGCGGCGATCCGCGCTGAGAGGCCCTTGCAGCTGCCCGCGCCGCTGAGCGAGGCGGCGCTGCTCGAAAAAGCCCGGCTGCTGGCCGCGCGCAACGAGGTGCGGCGCTCTTTTATCGGCATGGGCTATCACGGCACCCGCACGCCGCCGCCCATCGGCCGCCACATTTTCGAGAATCCCAACTGGTACACGCAGTACACGCCGTACCAGGCCGAGATCGCGCAGGGGCGGCTGGAGATGCTGCTCAACTACCAGACGATGGTGGCCGACCTGACCGGCCTCGAGATCGCCAACGCGTCGCTGCTGGACGAGGGCACGGCGGCTGCCGAGGCCATGATGATGCTGGCGCGGCAGAGCAAAAAAGGCGACAGGGCCGTGTTTTTCGTGTCCGAGCGCTGCCACCCGCAGACAATTGCCGTCGTGCAGGCGCGCGCGGCGCCGATGGGCATCGACATCGTCGTGGGCGATCACGAAAGCATGGTGCTCGGCGGCACCTTTTTCGGCGCGCTCGTGCAGTACCCGGCCACGGACGGCGAGGTGGTGGATTACCGTGCTTTTGCTGACGCCGCGCACGCGGTGGGCGCGCACGTCGTGGCCGCGTGCGACCTGCTCAGCCTGTGCCTGCTCCAGCCGCCGGGCGAGTGGGGCGCGGACGTGGCGGTGGGCAACTCGCAGCGCTTCGGTGTGCCGATGGGCTACGGCGGCCCCCACGCCGCCTTTTTCGCCACCCGCGACGTTTTCAAGCGGCAGGTGCCGGGCCGCATCATCGGCGTCACCGTAGACCGCGACGGGATGCCGGCGCTGCGCATGGCGCTGCAAACGCGCGAGCAGCACATCCGGCGCGACAAGGCCACGTCCAACATCTGCACCGCGCAGGTGCTGCTGGCCGTCATGGCGGGCGCGTACGCCGTCTACCACGGTCCGGAAGGACTGCGCAACATCGCGCGCTACGTGCACGCGCTCACCCGCACGCTGGCCGCGGGCCTTGAAAAGCTGGGCCACACCGTGCAGCACGACGCCTTTTTCGACACGCTGCGCGTGGAACCGGCGGGCCTGTCGGCAGAAGACATCGAGGAAGGGTGTAACCTCAACGGCGTCAACCTGCGCGCTTTCGAGGATGGCACGTATGGCATCGCGCTCGACGAAACCGTCACCGCCGACGACCTCGACACGCTGTTCGCCATTTTCGAGTCGGAGGACGAGGTAGACTTCGACGCAGTCGAGATCGCGGTGGAAGGCGATTACAGGGGCCCGCTGGCGCGCACGACGCCTTTTCTGGGCCATCCCACGTTTAACCGCTACCACAGCGAAACCGAGCTGCTGCGCTATCTGCACGCGCTGGAGCAGAAAGACCTCTCGCTCACGACGAGCATGATCCCGCTGGGCTCGTGCACGATGAAGCTCAACGCCGCCGCCGAGCTGATGCCGGTTTCGATGACGGGCTTCTCCAGCCTGCATCCTTTCGCCCCGGCTGAGCAGGCGCAGGGCTACGCGCAGGTGCTGGACGAGCTGAGCGCGTGGCTGGCCGAGATCACGGGCTTCCACGCTATCTCGCTCCAGCCCAACTCGGGCGCGAGCGGCGAGTACGCGGGCCTGATGACCATCCGGGCGTACCACGAGAGCCGGGGCGACAGCCACCGCAACGTGTGCCTGATCCCGTCGAGCGCGCACGGCACCAACCCGGCCTCGGCGGTGATGGCGGGCATGGACGTGGTGCCCGTCAAGACGACTGAGGCGGGCGAGGTGGATTTCGACGACCTTTGCGCCAAGGCCGAGAAGCACGCCAGCACGCTGGCCGCGCTCATGGTGACGTACCCCTCTACGTTCGGCGTTTTCGAGGACGGCATCCGCGAGATCTGCGACGTGGTGCACCAGCACGGTGGGCAGGTGTACATGGACGGTGCCAACATGAACGCGCAGGTGGGACTGTGCCGGCCCGGCGACTTCGGGGCCGACGTGTGCCACCTCAACCTGCACAAGACGTTTGCCATCCCGCACGGCGGTGGCGGGCCGGGCATGGGGCCCATCGGCGTGGCCGAGCACCTCGCGCCGTTTTTGCCGGGCCATCCGGTCGTGGAAACGGGCGGCAGCGCGGCCATCGGGCCGGTGGCGGCAGCGCCGTTCGGCAGCGCCTCTATCCTGCTCATCTCGTGGGCGTACATCGCCATGATGGGCGCAGACGGCCTCACGACGGCCTCGAAGCTCGCCATCCTCAACGCCAACTACATGGCGAAAAAGCTCGAAAATGACTTCCCCATCGCGTTCCGGGGCAAGCAGGGGCGCGTGGCGCACGAGTTTATCCTCGACCTGCGCCCCTTTAAGGCCAACACGAGCATCTCGGAGGTGGACGTGGCCAAGCGGCTGATGGATTACGGCTACCACGCGCCGACAATGTCGTGGCCCGTGGTGGGCACCATGATGGTAGAGCCCACCGAGAGCGAGAGCAAAGCCGAGATGGACCGCTTCGTGGACGCAATGCGCGCCATCCGCGCCGAGATCCAGGAGGTCGCCCTCGGCCTGGCTGACGCGCAGGACAACGTGCTCAAAAACGCGCCCCACACCGCCGCGATGGTCACCTCCGACGAATGGGCGCTGCCGTACAGCCGCGAGAAGGCAGCTTTCCCGGCTCCGTACCTGCGCGGCCACAAGTTCTGGCCGAGCGTGCGCCGCGTGGACGACGCCTACGGCGACCGCAACCTGATCTGCACCTGCCCGCCCATGGAGGCCTACGCGGAGTGACAGGAACCCTCCGAGGGTTACCCGTCGTGCCGCTGGAGGACGACGATGTACGCGACGAGCGCATCGAGCTCTTCCGAGTACCCCGACTCTGTCACGTGAGGTCGCCCATCGGCATCAAAGGCAACGCCGGTAGGAAAGCTGAATCCTGCCGCGGCGACCGCGGCGCGGTAACCGGGAGGCAGCGCCACGTCTGCGGCGCGGACGGTGCGCGGCGGCTCGAAGGCTGCCTGCCCGCCTCCGGATGAGGGCTGCAAGCGGTAGCAGCCGCCGAGGAGCAGGCAGTGAAAGGCAGAGATTTGAGGCACGTTGGTTAGGGCGGCAGATGGGTGTAGGTTTGGGCACATCCACCTGCTGATGGCGGCCTAATTACCCTTTTGATTATTCGATGGATCTGAGTGCTCAAATTGTGCGGTGGCTCACCTCGCTGCGCGCGAATAAATTCGAAGGGGAGCCGCGCCCGCACAAGCCGGTGCTGCTGCTGGCCGTGCTGGAACTGGCAGAAAACGGCTGCCTCGTGCAGAACGAGATTCACTTTGGCCCGGCATTGTTCGAGTACTTCGGCGAATACTGGCAGGCTATCGCTCAGGAGAAAAGCGGAAAGATCGAGTACCCGTTCTGGCACATGAAATCAGAGCCGTTCTGGAGCCTCGTTTCGCTGTCAGGTCAAAATCTGGCCACGCCCAAGAAAGGGGCAAGCCCTTCGGGGAAATGGCTGCGAGAGCATGTACAATATGCGCGGCTGGATAGAGAGTTATTCGAGGCAATGCAGAACCCGGACGCGCGTGACCGGATGCGCGGCATCCTGGTAGCCACCTATTTCCCCGAACGAAAGGAACGCATCGAACAAATACGCCGCTTCGAGCAGAGCGTGTACAGGTACACGCAGATCATCCGGCGCTGGGAAGAGCCGGGCACGTTGTATCAGGTGACTCCTGAGCACGTTCGAGACGCGGCGTTTCGGCGCGTTGTGACGGCGGCGTACGACTATACCTGCGCCGTTAGCAGAGCGCGGGTGACGCTGTCGGCAGGCGGGACGTACCAGCTCGTGCAGGCCGCGCACATCCACGACTGGGCCGCCTCGCGCAATGACGCGCCTGACAATGGCATCGCCCTCAGCCCCAACTACCACTGGCTGTTCGAGCGGGGCCTGTTTACGCTCGACGAGCGTCGACGTGTGAAAGTATCACCGGTAGCGAGAGATTGTGTGGGTACGACCGATGATCTGCTGGTGCGGTATCACGGCAAGCCCATCCAACTGCCCGGCGACCGTGCGCTCTGGCCAGGCGAAGCGTACCTGGCGTGGCACCGCGCCAACAAATTCCTGAAAGGGTAAGCCGTACCGGAGAAAGCGCCAGCCTAATGCCTTGCGGCATGCTACACGCGCAGGTCACCTCGTTTCATCTGATTGACTGCGTAGTCGGCGGCGCGGGCGGTGAGGGCCATGTAGGTGATAGACGGGTTGACGCACGACGCACTCGTCATGCACGCGCCGTCGGTGACGAACAGGTTGGGCACGTCGTGGGCCTGGTTCCAGCCATTGAGCACACTTGTCCTGGGGTCATGGCCCATGCGCGCGGTGCCCATCTCGTGGATGCCTTCGCCGAGGGCGTACGTGTTCGAGTACGCGTGCACGTTGCGGCCGCCCACCGTTTCCAGCATTTCGGCTGCGGCAGTGGCCATGTCTATGCGCATGGCTTCCTCGTTGGGGCCGAGCGAGGCATGGACGCGCACCGCCGGGATCCCCCAGGCGTCGGTCACCTCGGGGTCGAGTTCTACGAAATTGTCGCGCTGCGGCAGCACCTCGCCAAAGGCAGTGAGAGACATTTTCCACTGGCCGGGCTCGCGGAGGCTGTTTTTGAGATCAGCCCCGAAGCCGGGTGCGCCCGCGCCGCGGCCCCAGCCGTCGCGCCACGCGCCGCCCTGGTAACCGTAGCCGCGGAGAAAGTCGGGGTGGCGGGTGGCGGCGTCGAGGTTGCGGAAGCGGGGCACGTAGATGCCGTTGGGGCGGTTGCCCGCGTAATAGCGGTCCTCGAAACCGTCGAAGTCTGCGCTGGCACCCACCTTGAAATGGTGATCCATGAGGTAATGCCCCAGCGTGCCGCTCGAATTGGCCAGCCCGTTGGGAAAGCGCGGCGTCTTCGTGTTGAGCAGAATCTGTGTAGAGCCGAGCGTAGAGGCGCACAGAAAGACGATCCGGCCCCGGTACTCGATGGCCTCATGCGTTTCCCGGTCGATCACGCGGACCCCCGTCACCCTGTTGGCATCTTCGTCGTAGATGAGGCTGTGCACGATGGCGTTGGGGCGCAGCACCATGCGGCCCGTAGCCGCGGCGGCAGGCAGCGTAGACGAGATGCTGGAAAAGTAAGAACCCGGCGTGCAGCCACGGTCGCACGGGCCGCAGTAGTGACAGGCCGCACGCCCCTTGTGGTTCTGCGTGAGCACCGCCACGCGCCCGATGGTCATCGTCCGGCCGGGAAAGCTGCGCTCAATGCCGGCACGGACATGCTTCTCGACGGCGTTCTGCTGCATAGGCGGTAGAAACTTGCCGTCGGGCAGGTAAGAGAGGCCGAGCGCCTCCCCGCTGATGCCGGCGTGCTCCTCGGCGTAATCATACCACGGCGCAATGTCGGCGTAGCGGATAGGCCAGTCGATCTCGACGCCTTCGCGGGCGTTGGCGGTAAAGTCGAGGTCGCTGTGCCGGTAGCACTGCCGCCCCCACATGAGCGAGCGCCCGCCTACGTGGTGCCCCCGGATCCAGAGGAAGTTGTCACGCCCGAGCGTGTACGGGTTCTGGCGGTCGTTTACGTACCAGTGGGCCGTGTACTCGTTGAAAGGCCCTGCCTGCGACTGCATGGGGTATTCCTCGGCCCAGTGGTTGCGGTCGCCGCGCCCGCGGAACTCGGCCTTCCACGGCGGCAGGTGCTCGGTCGAATAGCTTTCTCCGGCGGTGACAGGGCCGCCGCGCTCCAGCACGAGCGTGCGGAGGCCTTTCTCGGTAAGCTCTTTGGCCGCCCATCCGCCCGAGATGCCCGAGCCGATGACGATGGCATCGAAAACCTCGGTGCTGCTGATAGCGGGCGCGGAGCGCGTGGACGTGTCGGCCTGAACGGAAGCGGTGGAGACGCTGTGGTCGTGTTGCATAAAGAGAAAAGCGTTTCAGGCCCAGGCGCGGCCGACGTCGGAAAAGGGAATATCGGCCTGATAGCTGCCGTGATTGGGCGACCACCGGAGTTCCTGCGTGGCGCCGATTTCGGAGGTGTAGTATCCCGCGAGGGTGAGTTCTTTGAGCGTGCGGAAAAAGGGAGGGCCGCTGGCAACCGGTGGGCGCGGCGGGGGTGGCGCAGCCTGCGCGTCGCCGCCGGGTTCGCCCGTGTCTGCCTCGCCGATCTGGCCGGTTTGGCGTTCGCGCGCGCGCTGCATGGCGTCGGTGCCGGCCTGCGCGTTTTCCGTAGTGGCTTCTTGTTTCTCCTCGGCCTCGGCGGGAGGACGCGGCCCGTAAGCCTCCTGGTCGAGCCGGGTGAGCAGGGCCACCTGCCCGGCTTCGTCTACATCCACAAAGCGGGAGCCGTGCGCCTGCTGCGCGCGCGCATCCACATCGGCAAGGCCTGCCATGAAACGGTCGCGGTCGTCGGGCTTCACCCAGTCGGCGAGCATCTTGTCGATAAACTCGTGCGCACCGGCAGCGCGCGCGCCGGGCGTGTCGGTTTCCGGGATGATGAGATCAACGAGGCGGGCGGTAAGCGCCTGTCCATCGGCGTCGAGCGCCTGAAACGCGTACGCCGGGTCGCCCGCCGCACGGCCCTGGCACCCCGCGAGAACAGCCGAGATAGTCGTGGCCGAGAGCGCGCCGCCCGCCAGCAGCCCGACGCGCCGCAGCGCCTCTCGGCGTGTGATAGAAGAAAACATGGGCATCGAGATTCAGGAGCTGTTCTGCTTGGAAAGGCGATCCGGCAAGGCGCACCGCGTGAGCCTGGAGCAGCCTGAAGCACTCACTCACCTGAAAAAGACAGTGGCAGGCTGTACAGGCAGCGCTTCACACGGTCTTCGCCTTCGCCTGCGAATATAGGCTGTCTCTTACCCTGGTAAAAGGGCTTTCAGCAGCAGCACGCTTTTCGCTGGCAGCGCCGGTAGCCCCTACGGGCGGGGGCGGTAGCGAAGCGCCAGCACCAGCACGCTCAGCGCCAGCACCAGCGTGACCGAGTTGGCCGCTATGATGGGAAGGTCGCGTTTGAGCAGGCCGTAGACGAGCCACAGGGCCACGCCCGCGCACAGCATGGTGTACGTGACAATCGACACGCCTTCCGCCTGGCGGGTGCGCCATATTTTGAGCACCTGCGGCAGAAAAGCAAGCGTAGTGAGGGTGGCGGCAACCAGCCCAAGCGCGGTCACCAGCATGGGAGAGGCATCGTGAAAAGGAGAGTGGCTTTCGCCAGAATAGTAGGTCAGCGGTAGACGTCCCACAATGCCGCGGGCCGGGCGGCAGCAAAAACCCTGTTGCCCGCTTGCTATGGAACAGCAGCCGCCCGCCCGGAGTCGCCTCCGCGTATCTTGGGCCTCCAGCCCGCTGCGCGCCGTTATGCCTGCCTCGCTCTCTCATCCCACCACGTTTTCTCTTGTCGGAGCCGGGGCTGCGGCCACGGTGCTGGGTCGCCGTCTCGTGCAGTGCGGCTTACAGGTGGAATGGGTGGTGAGCAGAACCGCAGACGGCGCGGCTGGGCTGGCCGGGCAGCTGGGCGCGCAGCCCTCGGAAGTGTTGGCCGACAGTGCCACGGCTGACGCGGTAGTGCTGTGCGTGCCTGACGACAAACTCGCGGACGTAGTGGGGGCGCTGGCGGCGGCAGACGCGCCGCTCGAGGGCAGGCTGGTGCTGCACGTGTCGGGTGTGCATCCCGTGAGCGTGCTGGCACCGCTGCGCGCGCGGCAGGCGCACGTGCTGGGCTTCCACCCTGCGCAGGCGCTCACGCACACCACGCCCCCCGAGGCGCTCGTGGGAGCTGGGGCCGGGCTGGAAGGCCGCGAGCCGGCACTGGCAACAGGCCGGTGGCTGGCGGAAAAGCTGGGCATGCGTCCCTTTGTCGTGCGGCTGGGCAGCAAGGCCCTTTATCACCTGGCCCTCACTATCGCCAGCAACCACGCCATCACCCTTATGGCCCTTGCCTCAGAGGTGTTGGAGAGCGCAGGCATCGGCGCGGAAGAGGCAGCAGCGCTGGTGCAGCCACTCGTGGCGGGGACGCTCGAAAACCTGCACCTGCACACGCCTGAAAAAGCCCTCACCGGGCCTGTCGTGCGCGGCGATAGCGAGACGATCGGGCGGCACCTGACGGCGCTGCGGACGCTGCTGCCACACCTGGTGCCGGTATACGCGGCCCTGACGGCCGAGACCACCCGGGTGGCCGTGCGCAGCGGCAGGCTGAGCAGCGAGCAGGCCGAGGCGATCCTGACGCGTCTGCAGAAAGCCCTGTAGCCGCACCGCAACCGCCTCTCGTTGCCTGCGTTTGCGCCGCATGGACACGACGCCCGCCCAGACCCTCGCCCGCGCCCTCCGCACCGACCCCGCCCTGCTCGACGCGCAGTGGAAAAACGTGCAGGCATGGCTGGCCCGCCGCTTTGAGCAGGAAACTGTCAGCATGGAGTCTATCCTGTTTCTCATCGGCGTGCAGGAGGCAGGAAAAGGTTACAGCCCCCGGCTCGACAAAGAGGTCAAGCAGGACCGCATCATGACAGGCACGTACCACGCGTTCGAAAAGGTCGGCCTCTACGTGCGCGACGAGAAAGCTCCGGAAGGGTGGCGGCGTAGCGCCGACCTGCCCGGGCTCAGCCTCGACGAGCAGGAAAAGCTGCTGCGGGTGGCTATCGTGCGCTATTTCGCTGAATACGTGGAGGATTTGCCCGCTGCCGAATGGGCGCGGCGCGAGCCTGACGAAGCGTGACGTTGGCTTGCCAAAGCGTCAGATACGGCATCTAACCCTGTAGCGCCTCGCTAAGCAGGCAGCCTGCCGCTATCTTTACCCGCTGCCGGGAGCTACGGCCTGCCGGTCCTGACGTGGTTGATAACGTGTTTCCACCTGTTCTACCCGACACACCGCGCGCACGCCGCGCCTCACAGACTATGATAACCCGACTCCTGCTCGTCTTCATGCTCGCCGTGGCCGCCTGCGATCCGGGTGCCTCGGCCCAGGAAGCCGCCGCGCCGCCGCTGCCCGAAACCAATTACTACGCCATCACCACGCCGGCCGGCCGGATGGTCGTCCGCCTGTTCGACGACACCCCGATTCACCGGGACAACTTCAAAAAGCTTGTCGAAGAGCAGTTCTACGACTCTACGCGCTTTCACCGGGTGATGGCGGGCTTCATGATCCAGGGCGGAGACCCGCTCTCGAAAAATGCCGACCCAGGTGACGACGGCACCGGCGGGCCAGGCTATGACCTCGACGCCGAGATCGGCAAGCACTACCACGTGCGCGGCGCGCTCGCAGCGGCCCGCGAGGGCGACAACGTCAACCCCCAGCGCCGCTCGTCCGGCAGCCAGTTTTATATCGTCCAGGGCGTTCCGCTCGACACTACCATGCTCGCGCAGATGCGCGTTTACGTACGGCAGGCCGGCGGCAACGCGGCCTTCGACTGGCCTGCCGACGTGCGCGCGCGCTACCTCTCGGAAGGAGGGTATCCGCCACTCGACGAGCAGTACACCGTTTTCGGCGAACTCGTCGAGGGCTTCGAGGTGCTCGATGCCATCGCCAACATGGAAACGGCGCGCATGGTTGGAGGCCCCCCCGGCCCGATGATGGACCAGCCGCCTGTGCCCGTGCCCATGACCGTGACCCCGCTGGAAAACTACTCGCCCCCTGCCCGCACCGACACGACGCGTGCGCAGTAAAAAGTGGCGTGTGGCCGCGCCAGCGCGTGCCGGCGCCCCGACCCCCTTTTAGACATGACCCGTGAATTGACCGAACAGGAACGCGTGCGTCGCGACAGCCGGGAAGCCCTCGACGCGCTCGGCGTCGATCCGTACCCTGCTGCAGGCTGGAACGTCACCGCGCACGCCGCCGACATCCTGAGCACCTACGACGACGAGCAGCACGCGCCGCCCGAAGAAGGCGAGGGCGCGTACCGCGTTTCCATCGCCGGGCGCATCATGGGGCTGCGCGTGATGGGCAAAGCCGCGTTTTTTCACCTTGCCGACGAGTCGGGCCAGATCCAGGTCTATGCCCGCCGCGACGACCTGTCCCGCCAGGACGGAAACCTGCCCGGTGGCTTTTACAACGACGTGCTCAAAAAGCGCCTCGACATCGGCGACATCGTAGGGGTGGAAGGATGGGTGTTCCGCACGCGCATGGGCGAGATTTCGGTGCATGCGACTGAGGTAGTACTGCTGGCCAAGAGCCTGCGGCCCCTGCCTGTCGAGAAAGAGATTGAGACGGAAACAGGCGAGAAGCAGGTCTTCAACGCCGTCTCGGACAAGGAATTCCGCTACCGGCAGCGCTACGTAGACCTCGCGCTGCATCCCGAGGTGCGCGCCGTGTTCAAGCAGCGGGCTAAAATGATCTCCACCATCCGCGCCTTTCTGGACGCGCGCGACTATGTGGAGGTAGAGACGCCCGCACTCCAGCCGCTCTACGGCGGCGCGGCGGCGCGGCCTTTTACCACGCACCACAACGCGCTCGGCATGCCGCTTTTCCTGCGCATCGCGGACGAGCTGTACCTCAAGCGCCTTATCGTGGGCGGCTTTGAAGGGGTCTACGAAATCGCCAAAGACTTCCGCAACGAAGGCCTCAGCCGCTTCCACAACCCCGAGTTCACTATGCTCGAACTCTACGTGGCCTACAAAGACTACGTGTGGATGATGGACCTCGTCGAGGAGATGGTGGAAAAAACGGTGATGGCGCTGCATGGCACTAACACGGTGCCTTTCGGCGAGCACGCGATCTCGTTTGCCCGTCCGTGGAAACGGCTGCCTCTTTTCGATGCCATCGAGGAAAAGACCGGGCGCGCGCTGCGCGGCAAGTCCCGCGATGAACTCGCGCAGGCAGGCACATCGCTGGGCCTCGAAATTGACGCTTCGATGGGCGCAGGCAAAATCATCGACGAGATCTTCGGCGCTTTTGTGGAAAGCCACCTCATCCAGCCGACTTTTATCACCGACTATCCGGTTGAGCTGTCGCCTCTCGCCAAAAAGCACCGCAGCGAGGCCGGACTCGTCGAGCGGTTCGAGGCTATCGCGGGCGGCAAGGAGATCTGCAACGCCTTTTCCGAACTCAACGACCCCGACGACCAGCGGGCGCGCTTCGAGGCGCAGGCCAGCTTGCGGGCGGGCGGCGACGAAGAGGCCATGCAGGTAGACGAGGATTACCTGCGCGCGCTCGAGTACGGCATGCCCCCCACCGCAGGCATGGGCATGGGCGTCGACCGGCTGGCGATGCTGCTGACCGGACAGCCCTCTATCCGCGATGTGATCCTGTTTCCACTCCTGCGGCCCGAGGAGTAACCCGTGGCGGGCTGTTGCTGCGCGTGCCACGCCCGTGCAGTCCTGAAAAGAGAAGCTATTTGTGAGTCTCGATTTCTGACCGCGCGGCGCTTTAGCCGGAGGCAGCAGGCGCCTCAACAGCATACAGGCACGCGCAGCGGTCTGGCTTTGATTTTGCAGCGGCCTCTTCCAACACGTTACCCTTGCGCATGAACCCACCGTCCTGGGCCCCGCTGAGTCAGATCGCCGCACCGCGCGAGGCAGCGCCTCTCGGTGGGGTGGTGACCACGCGGCTTGTCGAGGAGATGCCCGTGGCGGTGGTCACGCTCGACGGCAGCGCCCGGCTGCTGTATGTCAACAAAGAGGCGGCGCGGCTGCTCGGACGACGCCGCGAGGCGCTGATAGGGCGAGTGTTTACCGGCATGCAACCCAAAAGCAACGACCGGGACAAGCTTGCTGCCGCGCTACAGAGCGCGCTGGGCGGCGCTATGACCCGGCTGCCGTTGCGCATCGAGCACGGCGAGGACAGCACCCGACTTGTTAACGCGCACGTGATGCCCGGCGCGCTGCCCGGCCGGGTAGACGTCGTCCTGCTCGACCTCACAGAACAGCACGAGGTAGAAGCCGCCCTCTACCAGAGCGAGACGCTCTACGACACGTTTCTTGAGCAAAGCCCCATCGGACTCGTCCACCTCGACGCCGCAGGCACCATCACGTTCGAAAACCACCGGTTCCGCATGATCGTGGGCGAGCGCCCCGAGGATTCGTGGACGGGGCTCAACGCGTTCAGCATTCCCGGCCTCGACGGGCTTTTCTCCAGCGCCGTCAAGCGGCTGCTCAACGCCCGGCTCGTGCAGGATTTCGGCGTGCGTTACAGCCCGCCGGGTAGTCCTATGCGGCACCTCGTCATGAACGGGTCGCCTATCCGCCGAGAGGACGGCTCGGTGTCGGGAGCGGTGCTGATGGTGCAGGATGTGACAGAAGAGCGCGCCCGGGCAGTAGCGCACGCGCTCCGGGAGCGGTTCTCGCGCGCTGAAGCCACGCTGCGCGAACTGGTGCTGACAGATCCGCAGGAGGCCTCTTTTCTACGCGAGACCGCCCGCATCTTTGCCCAGACGATGGGGGCCGACCGTGCCGCCATCCTGATGCCTTGCGTGCTGCAGGAGTCTGTCTTGCTGGCGCGCGGCGCGTGGGGCGAAAAAAGCGATGCGCTGGCATCGCTCCGCGTGGACTTGTCGGCTGAGAAAGCGCTTGGTGCTATCAGCCGGCAGCAAACCCCGCTGTTTCTGCCCGGCCTGCCCGGAAACCCGGACTACCGCCTCACCGAAGCGCGCCGGACGCTGCTGGTGCCTTTTATGAGCGAAGGCCATTTCGAAGGGCTCATCCTGCTCGATCGCTTTGACGGGGATGCGCTGCTGACGCCGGGGAACGAGGAGCCTCTCGCCCACCTCACCCGGCTGTTCGAGACGCTCTGGATGGGGTTGCGTACCACGCACCGGTATCGCCTCACGGTATCGACGATAGAGGATGGGCTGGTCAATTTTGTCTTCGAGCCCGACGGCAGACGGCGCTTTCTCTTTCTCACCCCGCAGGTCGAGCGCATAACCGGCCTCGCGCCGCAGGCATATCTCGAACACCCCGAGCGCTGGCAGGAGTTGGCGCTGGACAGTGCCGCCCGGGACACGCTCGCCAGGCACGACAGCAGGCTGCAGCACGGGGAAGAAAGCGAGGTGGTCTTTCCCGCACGCCTCCGCGGCAGCGGCAGTTACTGGCTCCGTGAGCGCGGTATCCCGCACCGCGACGAGGCCGGGGAGTTGTCCGTTATCAGCATCGTCAGCGATGTGACCGAGCAGAAGCGCGCTGAGCAGGTGCTGCTCGATGCTAAAGCAGATGCCGAGACGGCCAGCCGGGATAAAACGGCCTTTATTGCCACGCTCAGTCACGAAATCCGGACGCCGCTCGGTACGGTAAACGGCTTTGCCGAACTGCTCTCGCGCGAACTCGATGAGTACGCCCAGCAGACCGGCGTGCCGCTTACCCCACAGATCGAGGAGTTTATCGCCACCATCCGCGACCGAACCGAGCAGACGCTCGCGCTCGTAAGCGACATTTTCGATCTGGCCAACCTGGAGGCGGGCAGCGTCCACCTCAACCGCACAGAGACGCGCGTGAACGACCTGGCTACCGAGGTGGCGAGCCGGTACGCGCCGCTGCTGTCTGAAAAGAAAGTAGCCCTCCACCTCGACCTCGACCCACGGGATCCGCGTGTCGTGGCAGACGCCGACCGTCTCGAACAGATTCTCGACAACTTGCTCTCCAACGCCGTCAAGTTTACGGCCGAAGGGTCGGTGGGCCTGCGAACCCGGCAGGATGAAGCGACGGTCGTGATCGAGGTAGCTGATACCGGAGTCGGCATGAGTGAGGCTTTTCAAGAGCGCCTCTTCACTCCATTTGTGCAGGAGGATCAGCGGCTCAACCGCGACTTTGCCGGGATGGGGCTGGGTCTCTCACTCGTCAAACGCCTCGTGGATCTGCTCGGCGGGGACGTGTCGGTCGCGAGCCGCAAGGGAGAAGGCTCAACCTTCCGGGTTTCCCTGCCCGCGCTCGCCCTTTCCTGATGCCGTAGCGTTCTGGAGGGCTACCTGCACGTTGCGTAGAAACCCCTCCAGCTTGGCACGCTTGACGGGACTCTTGCGGAAAATCTCACGGAAAGCGACGAGGTCGAGTTCAGCCCAGGTTTCGAGGGCGGTATCCGGCACACCGGGACGCGGCGCAAACCGGGGCTCGGTAGTAGGCTTTTTAAACTTGTTCCACGGGCACACCTCCTGGCATATGTCGCAGCCGAAAATCCAGTTGCCTACGTCAGGTGCGAGAGCAGCCGGAATAAAGGACTCCCGGTTCTCGATGGTGAGGTACGAGATGCACCGGTTGGCATCAACGGCGTACGGCTGATAGATGGCATCGGTAGGGCAGGCGTCGATGCAGCGGGTACATGAGCCGCAGTGATCGGGCACCCCTGCTGCGTCTGACGTGAGGGGCACGTCTACGATCATCTCGGCGATAAAGAAATACGAGCCGAGCGATGGGTTGATAATGTTGGTGTGCTTGCCCATCCAGCCCAGCCCGGCGCGGAGCGCCCACGCCTTGTCGAGGACGGGCGCGGAGTCCACGAACACCCGTCCACCCAGGCTGCCGACCTGTTCTTGAAGCCACGCAAAGAGGAGGTACAGCTTGTCGCGGAGCACGTCGTGGTAGTCATCTCCCCACGCGTACCGGCTGATCCTGCCTGCGGCCGGGTCTGTAGGCTGTGGATGCGGCTGGTAATAGGTGTGCAGCAGCGAGACGACGGTCTGGGCGCCGTCTACCAGCTTGCGTGGGTCTACCCGCTTGTCGAAGTGGTTGCCCATCCAGCCCATGCCGGCGTTGCGTCCTTCGTGCAGCCACGTCTCGAGGCGTCTCGCTTCTTCATCGAGGTGCGTAGCGGCAGCGATGCCGCAGGCGTCAAACCCGAGCAGGCGTGCCTGCGCCTTCAGCGCCTGCGTGAGGCGTTCCTGCGCCTGTAGATCGAATCCTGGCATGGCGGCAACAACGCAGCCCTGGCACGTGAGATTCCGACCCGCTGCTACGCAGAAAGGGCGGGTGCGCCCTGAAGCACACCCGCCCTTTTGCGGTCTATCTAAGACGCGAGGCGCTTACCGCACCGGGATCGAATCCACGCGGCGGAACTGGCTCGTGTCGTCCTTCTTGCTCGTCGTACCACCGACCTGACCGCGGCCTACTGCCGAGATCTGGGCTGGGGCGATACCGTTAGCAGTGTAGAAGTCTACGACAGCCTGCGCACGGGCGTCAGACAGGGCCTGCGGATTGCGCTCGCCAGGGGCAGCAAAGCCCTCGGCACGCACCTGCAGGTTCGGGCAGTCACGGAGCACTTCGATGTTCTCCATCAGCGCAGCGCGAGCTTCGTCGGTAAGGACGCTCGAGTTGCGGCCGAAGTAGACCGAGTTGAGCTCGGTGATGTCAGCGCAGGCGTCAACCGGCGGTACCACCGTCACGGTGACCGAGCGCGAGTCGCTGCCAACAGCGTTCTGCGTCGTCAGCGTAGCCGTGTAGGTACCTGGCTGGCTATAGGCATGCGTCGGGTTGGCACCCGTGCCTGTTGCGCCGTCGCCAAAGTCCCATGTGTACGTGATGGGCGCATCGCCGCGCACGTTGGAAGAGAAGCGCACCGTCTCACCCACTGTGGCAGGGTTCGGTGTAGCGTTGATCGAGACGATAGCTGCAGCCACCGGCGGATCGGTAACGACGACCGTCATCGACTCTGAATCCACGCTGCCGTTGTTAGAAGCGGTAAACGTTACCGTGTACGTGCCAGCGCGGGCATACGTGTGGCTGGCCACCAGTCCGGTGCCCATGCCGCCGTCGCCAAAGTCCCAGCGGTACTCTACTGGCTCTGTAGCACCCATGGCAACCGTTGACTCAAACGTGCCGCTCTGGCCCGTCAGAAGGCTGTTGGGGCCGCTGATAGCGAGCACGTCAACAGGAGTAAAGGCCGACCTGAAGTTGATCTTGAGGCCAAACGTGAGGTTGCTCAGGATATCGAACTCTCCACCCCGCTCAGGAGCAACATAGTAGCCCTCACTACCGGCACCGTCAACGTTCTGGTCAGGAAACGTCAGCACGCCTTGGCCGCCGATAAGCAGCGAGGTGCGGTTGTTGAGCACGATGTCGAGACCGAGGCCACCGAGGGGGCCAAAGGCGTACACTTCCTCATCCTGTGGGTTGGAAAGGCCCGCGATGCCAGCACCACCGAGTTCGATGTACGGCGCAATGCGAGACTTGGCCGTGAGGCGGAAAAGCGCCGTCGCCATGTGGCGGCGCGAGTAATCGCCTGTGTAGTTGACGAGGTTGTTGTCGAGCGTAAACGGCTGGTTCGTCAGGACCGGGTAGTCCGAGATGTTGTAGCCGAGTGCAAACGCAAAGTTAGGCGTGAACTGGTAACCCAGCTCAAGCGCAGCGGCGTACGGGATCTTGCCGTCAACCTTCCATTCCTGGAAGTCGAACGCGTCCTGATCAAGGTCGCCGAGGTAGTTAGAGAAACCAATGCGCGGCATGACGTAGAGCGTCTTGCCGGGGCGTGGGTTCTGCGCGAATGACTGGCCCACTACAAAGAGGGCAGCCATTGCGAGCAGAAGAGAAGTTCGTAGTAGTTTGAGAGTCATAATGCCTCCAAAAGGGTTCAAAAGGAAAAAGGGATGAGTAAACGCAGGTTGATGAGTGTTTCGCCGGGCAAACTAACCTGACTGCAAAAAAGGGACTTAGAGAATCGTGTTACGAGACTCTGCCGTTACCTTTTTAAGCATAGTTGCAACATACTATCACCAAGAATTCACCACGCTGCTCCTTACAAAAGAGCAAAGTGGCGAGGCAGGTGATTTCGGGTCGCATTTGCAGGTGCCATTTTCGATGTTTCTACTGCTAAATGTCAACCCCTGCAGCACCATACAAGAGCGAAAATACATAGTAGTTGCGATAAGCCGGTTATTGTGACGCAGGGTATCAATCTAATTAATATGGACTTAGAGTGTGATTCCGTTACAGCTTTGTTATTGGGTACTGCCACCGATTTCGACGTATCACTAAGTTTGGAGGCCGAGAACAGACAGGGATCTAGCAAAACAGACTCATCCTAATAAGGACGAGCCTGTTCAAGGCAGATGCCGTAGAAGCCAGAGGTTGGATCAGCGAGAAACGCTCTTTTCAAGGGCGCTTTTGTAGTTCGCGGCCTTGTTAGGATGGATGATCCCCTTGGTAGCAAGCCTGTCGAGGTACGCTTTGACCTCGTTGAGCAGTTGGGTAGCCTGCGCCTGATCCTGCTCTCCCTGAAGCTTTTTGATCATCGTGCGCATTCGGCTACGGTGGTTACGGTTGCGCACGCGGCGCTTTGCGGCTTGGCGAACCCGCTTCTCGGCGGACTTGTGCTGTGGCATGGAAACGGTTGCAGAAAAGAATATACAGGCACGGTGAGCCGCGCAAGTTAGCCACGGGTGCCATACGCGTCAACGCCTGCAGAAAGGCTTCACACCGAAACCACGCAGCGCAGGCTGGAACAGCGCTCTGTACGGTCTCGTTGCGCTTTCGTTGCTATCTCCTCTCCACGCGATGCGCTCGTTTTGGTCTCAGTTGATCGGGTTGTCTACGGCGCCGCTGACGGTGGTGGTGATGGATCAGGCACACACAGGGCGTCCTGCGCAGCACGAAGTCCGGCCCCGCACCTTGCTGCTTGGTGTGCTGGCAGCAGGTCTCTTGCTCGTGGGCGGCGTGCTGGCGCTGGCGCTTTTGACGCCTCTACGTGAGCTTGCGCCAGGCTACGGATCGGCCCGCGCTATAACCGATGCCCAGTCGCAGCGCGTCCGGCTGGCGGCGCTGGAGGACTCGCTTCAACTTCAACAAGAGTACATAGCACATTTCCGGGCGCTCTTGTCAGGGCAAGTTGATGTTGCGGCAGACAGGGAGACGAGTCCTCCTATAACGCCTCCTGCCACAACGCCTGCCGACCGGCGTGCCGTACCTGCCAGTAGCATGCCGCTGCCGGTGCAGACAACCGGTGCAGGTGCAGTAGCAGCCGTTTGGACGGGAGAGCCCACCAGCCGGGTTCGCCCCGATGATGCGGGCGGCCTGCCGCTTCCTGCTCCTACGCCTGTACAGGGATTTCTCACCCGTGGGTTCGACGCGCGCACCGGGCATTTTGGGGTAGACATCGCCACGGCGGTAGGATCGGCAGTGCGCACAGTGGGGGATGGGTTCGTCATTTTTGCGGACTGGAGCTATGAGGGCGGCAACACCATTGCGGTACAGCACGCAGATGGCTACGTGTCCGTTTACAAGCATAATGACAGGCTGCTGCGCCGCGCGGGGGAGCGGGTGCGCGCCCGTGACGCCATCGCTATCAGTGGCAACACCGGCGAAATCTCTACCGGCCCGCACCTGCATTTCGAGTTATGGAGAGACGGGCTGCCCCAGGATCCGCGGGCTTTTGTGCTGGGCTGGTAGCCCGTACGGGTTGGCGCATCCGGTTGGGCGTGCTACCTTGGCGTATTCACCTCTACTTATGCAGCGCCCATGGCTCTTTTTGGACAGGACGGAGACGCGCGCAGTAGCCGCGCTGCCACCGGTGGCAGCCCTGCTCAGCTCAACATGATCGGGGAAGGCACCGTGATCGACGGCACCATTCGGTCGGAAGGAGACATCCGCATCAGCGGGCATATTACCGGCAAGGTGTTCGTGCGCGGAAAGGCTATCCTGTCACAGGAAGGCAGCATCGACGGGGACCTCACCGCTACTTCCGCAGACGTAGCGGGGCAGGTAAAAGGCACTGCTGAAGTCGAGGAGCGCCTTGTTCTCAAAGGCACCGCCCGCGTCGAGGCTACGCTTCGTGCAGGGCGACTCGTAATCGAGGAAGGAGCTGTTTTTAACGGTGACTGCCAGATGGGCGGACAGGGCGTGGTGCCATCAGAGGCGTTGCGCACGGTGCCCCTGGCGTTGCGCACGGTGCCCCTGCCCGACGAGGAAGCGTAATGGTCAAACCGGAAGAGAGACACTGGCTCAGCAGTATCCGCACCTCCGGCTCGTATGCCGGGCTGGGCTGGCAGATCGGCGGCACGCTGGTGATGCCGGTGCTTATCGGGATGGGGTTAGACTGGTGGCTGGGTACCACGCCGTGGCTGCTGTTGGGGGGCGCGCTGATGGGGGTGATCGGCATCTTTGCCCTGCTCTTCCGGGTCAATGCGGAGATGAGCGCCGCGTCGCGCCGCAAAGGTGCTGTGAAGCCTCCTCCGAATGCGCCGGAAAACGGCCCATAACCGCCGTTCACCCTTAATTCACCCCCTCTGGGCGCACCAGAACAGGTTGCAGACGTAATTTCGGAGCCGGTCGCGAAGGGCCGGACAACTCCTCAATTTGACCTGCTCACGTTTTTTTTGCTCATATCATGACGGGTTCGTTCTGGTTGAGTGTGGGCGTGGGTGTCGGAGTTGGCATGATCTACGGAGTGGTGGCGGCGCTCTCGCTTTTGATAGCGCTGCGCAAGACAGGGCAGCAGTTTATGACGGTGTTTGTGGGGGGGATGCTGGCGCGGTTGGTGCTGGTGCTGGCCCTCACCTTCGGGGTGCTGCTGCTCGTTCCTGTAGAGCCGTTTCCGTTTGCTATCGCACTTGCAATCTGCGTGCTGGGGGTGCTGGGAATAGAGACGCTCGTAGCGCTTCGGCGGCTGCGCAGCGGCCTGTCCTGACACTCTCGCCCGCTGCTTTTTTGCCCGCTACACACGATATGAACGCTAAAGGGTTTTTTGCTCTCGTGCTGCTGCTCACCGGAAGCATGGTGGTGTGGCCAGTGCAGGCCGCGGAAAGCGATGGGGGCGACCCGGACGCTATCGGGCACTCGGCAGACGGATACTACTGGGTTGTGCCCGGGGCAACGATAGAACTCCCTCGCCTTTTTCTGGTGCGCCGCGCCGATGGACGGTTGGGCTTCGACGCGTTTGCGTCGACGCACAGCGCTCTCGATGATCCGCGTTACACGCTGGACTTCGGGGTGACGGGCACCACAACGGCTGAGGCGTCTACCGCTTCGCTAATGACCAATCAGGTGGAGTGGGCGGTAGAAAGCCACCAACACCTGTACTTTCCGGTAGTCTACGCAGAGCCGGGCGGCGAAATCCTGGTCGACTTTTCCATCACGCGCCAGCTTCTGTTTGTGTTTTTCAGCGCGCTCCTGCTGCTCGTGATCGGGTTGCGGCTGGGTGCGAAGTACAAGAAAGGCGTAGGCCGCGACGTAGCCCCCATGGGCGTGTGGCAGAATATGATGGAGACGATGATCGTCTTTATTCGCGATGATGTGGCCAAGCCGGCTATCGGCAGAAAGTATCAGAAATACCTGCCCTACCTGCTCACTGCGTTCTTCTTCATCCTGATCGGCAACCTGCTCGGGCTCGTGCCCTGGGGGGTGACAGCTACGTCGAGCATCATGGTGACGGCAACGCTGGCGTTTATCACGTTTCTGGTGACGCAGCTCGCAGGCACAAAGGATTACTGGAAGCACATCTTCTGGCCGCCCAACGTGCCGGTGCCTATCAAATTCATCCTCATCCCGGTCGAGTTTATCGGGCTCTTTACCAAGCCGCTCGCGCTCGCCTTTCGTTTGTTTGGCAACATGGTGTCAGGTCACCTGGTGATCGTGAGCATCCTGGGCCTCATCTTCATCTTTGCCAGCCAGCTGGGCACCGGCATCGGCATCGGGATGATTTTCGTGAGCGTGCCGCTGACGATCTTCATCTTTCTGCTCAAGCTGATGGTGTGCTTTGTGCAAGCGTACATCTTTACCATGCTGTCGGCCGTGTTTATCGGGATGGCGGCAGAAGAGCACGAGCACCACGATCACGAGCATGTAGGCGAGGCGCACAACCGCCTGCCGCACGGAGGCGACGAACTGCCGCAGGGCGAGAGCCAGCTGGAGGACTACCTCTCGGCTACGCCCAGCCATCCGCAGCACACCACGCCCGCGCTCACCATTTAATGTCATTCCGACAACCCCGCCCAACAGGGCATCTTTACTCGCTCAACCACTCAACACACTCCTACTGAGATGACTAACCTCGCTCTTGCTTACCTCGCTGCCGGTATCGGCCTTCTCGGTGCCACGCTTGGGGCAGGACTCGGCATTGGCAAGCTGGCCTCTTCTGCCCTCGACGGCATCGCCCGTCAGCCTGAGGCTGCCAACGACATCCGTGGCACGGCCATTATCCTCGCCGCCTTTATCGAAGGTGTGGCCATTATCGCCGAGGTGTTTGCGCTCGTGTTCTTCTTTATCGCGAAGTAAATCCACGCGGTAGAATCGTGCCGTCCGCCCTGTGCCTTGTATGGGTAGGGGCGGGCGGCACCCCCTTTTTTCTTTCTCTGCCATGTCTGCCACTCTTTTTGTCTTCCCGCAAGAGGCGGGGGCGGATCCGTCCCTGCAGGGCGTCGCGGACGCGCCTGTAGAAGGAGCTGAGGTCAACGCCGAGACGGCGTACCCTGAAAAGCCGACGCCTTCGCTGCTACAGCCTGGCTTTGGTCTGCCGTTCTTTACGCTCATCGTTTTCGGGCTCGTGTTCTGGCTGCTGGCGAAATTCGCCTGGAAGCCCATTACGCAGGCTATGGAAGCGCGCGAGCACAACATTTCGGATTCGCTCGCGCGGGCCGAGGTCGCCCTTGCCGATGCCGCCCGCATCCAGGCCGACAACGACCGCGCGCGCCGCGAGTCGGAGCAGGAGGCCCAGCGCATCCTGCGCGACGCCCGTGAAACCGCCGAGCGGCTGCGGGCCGAGGACATCGAAAAAACCAGGGCCCAGATCGCCCAGTTGCAGGTGCAGGCGGCAGCCGACATCGAGCGGCAAAAGCAGGGCGCGCTCGAATCGCTCCGTGCCGAGGTGGCTGACATCGCCGTGTCGGTTGCTGAGAAAATCATCCAGCAGAAGCTGGACGTGCAAGGGCAGCGCAAGCTTGTCGACGATTTTATCGAGACGCTGCCGCGCAACTGAGCCTCCTGTTTTCCTGATGCACTTTCTCTCATGATCAGCACCATTGCCCGCCGCTACGCGCAGGCGCTCCACGAACAGGCTTCCGAGCAAAACGCCATCGCTACCGTCGATAACGACGTGGACGTGCTGCGCGACACGCTCGAAAGCTCACCGGATCTGGCGGGCGCATTGGCCAGCCCTGTGGTGTCGCGCGCCAGCAAGGAAAGAATCGTACAGTCTGTCTTCGGCTCGCACCTGAGCAAGTCCACGCTGCACTTTCTGGACTTTGTCATCGAGAAGGGGCGGGAAGATTTGCTGCCTGACATCACCGAGGCGTACCGCCACCTGCGCAACACGCAGGAAGGCATTATTGAGGCACACGTGAAAGCAGCTTTCGACATGGCCGAGGCGGAGCAGGCTTCGCTGCGGCAGGTTCTCGAGGCGCGCACTGGCAAAAAGGTGCGGCTGCGCGTGGCGGTAGCGCCCGAGCTTATCGGCGGCATCGTCATCCGCATCGGCGACACCGTTTACGACGGCAGCGTGCGCAACAAGCTCGCCGAGTTGCGCGAGCGCATGGACACGCCCGGCGTGTCGCTCAACTGAACTCTACTCTTTTCCTATAGCTCTCATGGCATCCGCAATCCGGCCCGACGAGGTCACCTCTGTTCTCAAGCGCGAACTCGGCGGCTTCGACGCCGGCACGAGCGTCTACGAAGTAGGTACCGTGCTCCAGGTGGGCGACGGTATCGCGCTCATCTACGGTCTGGCAAACGTGCAGGCCGGTGAACTCGTCGAGTTTCCCGAGACCGGCGTGACGGGCATGGTGCTCAACCTCAAAGAAGACAACGTGGGCGTCGTGCTTTTCGACGATGTCAACTCGGTCATGGAAGGCCACGAAGCACGCCGCACCACGCGCATCGCGTCGATTCCCGTGCGCGCCTCTATGCTGGGCCGCGTGATCGACCCGCTGGGCAACCCTATCGATGGGCAGGGGCCGCTTACGGGAGATGTGTATGAGATGCCGCTGGAACGCAAGGCGCCGGGCGTCATCTACCGCTCGCCGGTAAACCAGCCGCTTCAGACGGGCATCAAAGCCATCGACGCGATGATCCCCATCGGGCGCGGACAGCGCGAACTCGTCATCGGTGACCGCCAGACGGGCAAGACGGCCGTCCTTATCGACACGATCCTCAACCAGAAGCGGACGCACGAAACCGACGAGCCCGTTTTTTGCATCTACGTCGCCATCGGCCAGAAGTCATCGACGGTGGCCCAGGTGATGCGCACGCTCGAAGAAAACGACGCGATGCGCTACACTGTCATCGTCAACGCGCCTGCCTCGGCCCCCGCGCCGCTCCAGTTTATAGCCCCGTTTGCCGGTGCGTGCATCGGCGAGTTTTTCCGCGACACGGGCCGCCACGCGCTCGTCATCTACGACGACCTCTCGAAGCAGGCCGTGGCTTACCGCGAGCTCTCTCTGCTGCTGCGCCGCCCGCCGGGCCGCGAAGCCTACCCGGGCGACGTGTTCTACCTCCACAGCCGCCTGCTCGAGCGCGCCGCCAAGATCATCCCCTCACAGGCCGTGGCGCAGGACATGAACGACCTGCCCGAGAGCCTCAAAGGGCTTGTGAAAGGAGGCGGCTCGCTTACCGCCCTCCCGGTGATCGAGACGCAGGCCGGCGACGTGTCGGCGTACATCCCGACCAACGTGATCTCGATCACGGACGGACAGATCTTTCTCGAGTCGAACCTTTTCAACGCAGGCCTGCGCCCCGCCATCAACGTGGGTATCTCCGTCTCGCGTGTAGGCGGCAACGCGCAGATCAAAGCGATGAAGGCCGTGTCGGGCTCGCTGCGCCTCGACCTCGCGCAGTACCGCGAGCTCGAAGCGTTCTCCAAGTTCGGCTCCGACCTCGACGCCTCCACGCAGCGCCAGCTTACGCGCGGCGCGCGCCTCGTGGAAGTGCTCAAGCAGGGCCAATACCAGCCGATGGCCATCGAGGAGCAGGTGGCCATCATCTACGCCGCCACGCAGGGCCTCATCGACACCGTGCCGGTGGATCAGGTGCGCAACTTCGAGCGCGACCTGCTCGCCAACCTGCGCGACCGGCAGTCGGGCGCGCTCACCAGCATCCGCGATTCGGGCAAGATGAGCGACGAAGCGGCTGCCACCATCACGCAGGAAGCACAGACGCTTGCCCAGCAGTACTCGTAAAGACCGCGAGCGGAGAAGGCTGACAGGCTGAACAGCGTGCCGTCCTTGCTCCGCTCGTCCTTTTACCCTTTACCCGCCCATGGCTTCTCTCCGCGAGATTCGCAGCCGGATCGCTTCCGTCAAAAACACGCAGCAGGTAACGCGTGCCATGAAAATGGTGTCGGCTGCCAAGCTGCGGCGCGCGCAGGAGCGCATTTTCGCCACGCGCCCCTACGCCTTTAAAATCCGCGAGGTGATCGGGCATTTGCAGGGCCGCGTCGATCCGTCGAAGCATCCGCTTTTTCTGCGGCGCGATACCGTGCAGAACGTGCTCGTCGTCGTCGTCACCGCCGACCGCGGGCTGGCCGGTGCCTTTAACGCCAACGCCATCAAGACGGCGGAGCAGGCGATCCGGGAGCAGTACGGCACCTATCAGGCCAGCGGCAACCTTTACCTCATCACCGTCGGGCGCAAAGGCTACGACCACTTCAGCCGCCGTGGCTACCAGATTGCCGCCGAGTTTCGGGGCATCTTCGACAAGCTCGATGTGGCCTCGGCCCGCGACGTGGTGCGCGTTATGGTAGACGGCTACCGCGATGGCAGGTGGGACGAGGTCGTGATCGTTTACAACGAGTTCCAGAACACGATCTCCCAGAACCGGGTGGCCGAGCCATTCCTGCCGGTGCCTACCGACCAGTTCATGACGCCCGTGATGGCGTCCGACGCCGCCGAGGTGCCGGAGACGACGGCCAGGGCCGCGCCCGACTACATCTTTGAGCCCGACGCCGACTCGATCCTCGACGCGCTCGTGCCGCAGTACCTGACCTATCAGCTGTGGCGCATTTTGCTCGAGTCCAACGCGTCGGAGCAGGGCGCGCGCATGGTGGCCATGGACAACGCGACGAACAACGCGACCGAACTGCTGGGCAACCTCCGGCTGACGTACAACCGCGCCCGCCAGAGTGCCATCACCACCGAACTCATCGAGATCGTCTCGGGTGCGAACGCGCTTGAAGGCGCGCGCTGAGGCTTTGGCAACGCTTCACGCAGGCTACTTTACAGGGTAAGCGGCACACCGTATCTTTGGCGTCCGCTCAACCCGGAGAGGTGGGTGAGTGGCTGAAACCAGCGGTTTGCTAAACCGCCGTACGTCGCAAGGCGTACCGCGGGTTCGAATCCCGCCCTCTCCGCATAAACCCCGTCGGCTCCGTGCCCGCGGGGTTTTTTGCTGGTAGAAACCCCGTTTATAGCTCGAACGACTGCCCGTGGCTGGGGATGATGACCTCGCCCCACCCTTTCGCTTTCAGCGCGTCTTTGAGCTTTTCCTGCCGCGCTTTGTCGCCGTGGACGAGAAACGTCTGCTTCAGCCTGTCGCGGTCGAGGCGGGAGAGGAATTCGACCAGCTCGGGCTCGTCGGCGTGGGCCGAGAGGCTGTTCATCACCTCCACCTCGGCCTTGCGCTTGTGCTCTTCGCCGAAGATGCGAACGACTTCTTCCTTCTCGATAAGCTTGCGCCCCAGCGTGCCCTCGGCGCAGTAGCCCACCATGATGATCGTCGTGCGCGGGTCCTCGATGTGGTTGCGCAGGTGGTGCAGAATGCGGCCGGCCTCCACCATCCCCGAGGCCGAGATGATCACCATCGGCTCCTTGCGGCTGTTGAGCGCCTTCGAGTCCTCGGCTTTGCGGATATACGAGAGCCGGTCGAAGCCAAACGGGTTGGGATCGGTGCGCATGTAGTCGATCATCTCGCGGTCGAAGCACTCGGGATGCGCCAGAAAAACGCTCGTCGCGTTGACGGCAAGGGGACTGTCTACGTACATGGGGACAGGCGGCAGCTTGCCTTCGTTAGAAAGCTCGTCGAGCGCGTGCACGATTTCCTGTGTGCGGCCGACGGCAAAGGCGGGGATGAGCACGTGCCCGCCCCGCTGCACCGTCCGCCGGATAATCTCGCCCAGCCTTTCTTTCGTCTCGCTATGAGGCGGATGTGTTTTGCCGCCGTACGTGCTCTCGGAGATGACGACATCGCAGTCGTCCATCTTTTCCGGATCCTTGAGGATAGGACGGTCGGGGCTGCCCACGTCGCCCGTGAAGCCGATGCGGACGGTGCGGCCATTCTCCTCTACCTTCAGATTGACCGTTGCGGAGCCGAGAATGTGGCCTGCATCGCGGTACACAATCTCGACGCCTTCGAGGGGTGCAAAAGCAGCGCGGTAGGCCATGCCGATGAAATGCCCCAGCACGCCCTCGGCATGGCGCGTCTCGTAGAGCGGTTCTATGGGAGCCATGCCCCGCGACGCCCGCCGCTTGTTGACAAACTTGACGTCTTTCTCCTGGATGTAGGCGCTGTCGAGCAGCAGGAGGGAGGCGAGGTCGTACGTGGCGTGCGTGCAGTAGATTTTGCCCCGAAACCCTTCTTTCCACAGCTTGGGCAGCAGCCCGATGTGGTCGATGTGGGCGTGCGAGAGCACGACGGCGTCCAGCGATTCAGGATTGAAGCCGAACTCCTGGTTGCGGCGGTTGGCCTCGTCGCGCGGCCCCTGGAACAGGCCGCAGTCGAGCAGGAGGGTGCGCCCGTTGGCGAGTTCGAGAAGGTGCTTGGAGCCGGTGACCGTCTGCGCGGCACCCCAGAACGTGAGTCGCATAGCATGAATGGCAGGTGAAGCCGTCAACATACGGCGCGCGCGAGCCGGACTACGATGGCAGGGCGGGCTCGACAAGCCTGACCTGCTCGCGCATCACCACGACGCTGCCGGGCGGGGAGCCTTTCGGTTTGCGCACCTGCTTGCGCGGCACCACGATCACCGGCACGAGCGCGCTGCCGCGGGCTTTGCTGTGGTAAGCCGCGAGGGCAGCGGCTGCGTCGAGCAGGGCGGGCGGCGGCTGGCTCTGGCGCCCGGGCAGCCTGAGCACGACGTGCGAGCCGGGGACGCCGCGCGCGTGTAGCCACAGATCGAACGGGCGGGCGTGGCGCAGCGTCAGCAGGTCGTTCTGCTGCGCCGTCTTGCCCACCCACGCCTCGTAACCGTGCCCCAGGTCGTACCGGCGAAACGGCAGCCGGTCTGCTTCGTCGGCCTGGCTGCGGCCGAGGGCATCGCGTTCTGATTCCATGAAAGCGTCCAGCTCTTTGAGAGACTCGATGGCGGAGAGGCAGGCGCGGAGGCGCTCGGCTTCCAGCAGGCGTGCCTCGGCGGCTTCGAGCCGTGCCTCGGCATGGGCACGCGCCTGACGCGCCTGACGGGCGCGGCCGTAAAGACGCTGCGCGTTGTCGACGCCCGACAATGCCGGATCCAAGACAATGTGGCGCGGCGCGCCGTCGCCGAAAAGGTCGGGCAGGAGGATGTGGTCGGCTCCGGGCAGCACAGCGGCAGGATTCGCCATGATGAGGTGCGCGTCGCGCTCGTGGTCGTCGGCGCGGCTGGGGCGTGTGAGATGGTCGAGCATGGAGTCGAGCCTCGACCGGGCGCGCTCGGCAGCGCGGTCGAGGCGTTGCCGAAGCGCGTCGTAGCGCTGGTGAAAGCGTGCCGATCCCAGCGTATCGCGCACGAACACGCGCAGCGCAGTGTCGGTGCGCTCGAATAGTTCAGCGTTCCACCCTGATGTCTCAAGGTGCATGAGCGGGACGAGCGCGAACGCGGCAGGAGCGGCGTCGCTGCGGTAGATGCGGGGGGCAGGAGTGCCGAGCGCCTCTTCGAGCAACCGGGCCTCCGCGAAAAGACGCGCCAGAGTTGCTTCGTCAAGCGCGTTCTCGCTGTCGGCTACGCCAGCCCTGTAAAGTGCTTCCGTAGCCAGCGTGGCGTCGAACAGCGGCAGGGCGCGTGCCAGGCGGCGGCTCTGCAATCCGGAAGCAGGCCACCGCGCAAGAAAAGTCTCTACATCGGCGACAACCGGGGCTGCACGTGGGACAGGCACCGGCTCGCCCTCGTGCGCCGCGCTGGCCTGAAAAGCTTCTACTACCAGTCCGCCCGCATCTACCAGAAACACATTGGCGCGCGCGCCGAACAGGAAGAGGTGCAGCGCGCTCCCACCTTCGAGTTCGATAAAGACCACGCGGTCACGGTCGGCAAGTCGGACGCCGGTGACGCGCACGTCGGCTGAGGCCTCGAACAGCGAGGCCGTGTTGCGGCGGGCGCGGTTGTAACCTGCTGAGCGGAACAGGTAAACCGGTCGCACCCCCACCTGCACGCGCCAGTCGGGACCATCGCTATGCGAGAACATGAGCGTCAGCTCGTCGCGCTGCTGCGAGAACGTCTCCGCAAGCGGGCAGCCTACCAGGTCTTGCCACTCGTCTACGAGGGCGCGCAGCGTGAAATAGGTCTGATGCAAACTGTTACCTGTTCAAAAAGAACAGCCCCAACGCCCGGGGCTGCGCAGCGTTCAGCCTGGCGCACGCGCCAGTTTCCTGCCGACTTGCTCTCGATGTCCTCGTTGCCTACACTGCAGGGCACCCAATCTTTACTGCCATGCGACTACTTGCTGCCTTCTGCGCGCTTCTGCTCATTACTGGAACCGTTCACGCGCAACACGAGACGGAGCCCGCCCCAATGGCCCTTGTCCAGTACACGCTGGAAGCCTCGCTGACGGCGCCGCCCGAGCAGGCCTTCACGCATCCTGCCATCAGCATGTTTTCCCGGCAGGAGGCGCTGCTCAACCTCGATGTAGCCTCGCAAGGGCAGCGGCTGGAGATGAAAGCCACCTTCCGCTTTGGAAGCATGGCGCAGTTCCAGGCATGGTACGAAGCCGACGAAACGCAGGCGCTGCTGCGGGTGCTCGGAGAGGAAGCCGAGCCTCGGGCCCATCTCGCCCTGCAACGCCTCCGCTGATCGTCCTGAAAACAGCAACGCCCGGCCTTCGCGTGGAAAGCCGGGCGCTTTTGCTTATTGAGCCGGGCGCTCAGACCTTGCCCATCGACATGCGCAGGCGGTTGCGTGAGCGCGTGAGCGCGGCCTCGGCCTGGGCACGATCCTCCAGGCTTCGGGCCGAGTGCAGCCTTTCGAGGGCGCGCTGCTCGGACTCCCGGGCGCGCTCCACGTCGATCTCGGAAACAGGTTCAGCTGTCTCGGCCAGCACCGTCACGTGGTTGTCGAGCACTTCGAGAAAGCCGCCTGATGTGGCGTAGATCACTTTCTCGCCCGACGCCATGCGGAGCGCCAGCGGGCCGATGCCGAAGGCGGCGATCATGGGCGCGTGGTTGGTGCGCACCTCGAACGAGCCTTCCACACCGGGAGCCTGCACGCCCATGGCTTCCCCACGGAACACCTTGCGGTCGGGCGCGACGATTTCGACGAAAAGAGCCATAACTGGGCAGCGGATAAAGGATAAAGGCAGAAGACAGTGCCGAAAGGCGAGACGACCGCAACGCCGCCCACCTTTCCACTACTGCTTATCCAGGGCCAGCATCTTCTCGCCCGCCTCGATAACTTCTTCGATCACGCCCTTGTACGAGAACGCGCCTTCGGGCAGGTGGTCGAGCGTGCCGTCGAGAATCATCTTGAAGCCCCGGATGGTGTCGTCGATCTTGACGTACTTGCCCGGGTTGCCCGTAAACTGCTCGGCCACGAAAAACGGCTGCGACATGTAGCGCTGCGCCTTGCGCGCCCGCGACACCACCAGCTTGTCGTCGTCCGAAAGCTCGTCCATGCCGAGGATGGCGATAATGTCCTGCAGCTCTTTGTAGCGCTGGAGCAGCTGCTTCACCGCCTGCGCGGTGTTGTAGTGGTCGTCGCCGAGGATATGCGGATCGAGAATGCGGCTCGTCGAGTCGAGCGGATCCACGGCGGGGTAGATGCCCAGCGACGCGATTTGGCGCGAGAGCACCGTCGTGGCGTCGAGGTGGGCAAAGGTCGTCGCCGGGGCCGGGTCTGTAAGGTCGTCAGCCGGCACGTAAACGGCCTGCACCGACGTGATGGCGCCGTTCTTGGTAGAGGTGATGCGTTCCTGCATGACGCCCATTTCGGTAGCGAGCGTGGGCTGGTAGCCTACCGCCGAGGGCATGCGCCCCAGCAGCGCCGACACTTCCGAGCCCGCCTGCGTAAAGCGAAAGATGTTATCCACGAAAAAGAGCACGTCGCGGCCGCCGAGGTCGCGGAAGTACTCGGCGATGGTGAGGCCCGAGAGGGCCACGCGCGCACGCGCGCCCGGCGGCTCGTTCATCTGGCCAAAGACGAACGTGGCCTGGCTTTCTCTGAGCTTGTCCATGTCTACCTTCGACAGGTCCCAGCCGCCTTCTTCCATCGAGTGCATAAAGGCCTCGCCGTACTGGATGATGCCGGATTCCAGCATCTCGCGCAGCAGGTCGTTGCCTTCACGGGTGCGCTCGCCCACGCCGGCAAACACCGACATGCCGTCGTGCGCCTTGGCGATGTTGTTGATGAGTTCCTGGATGAGGACCGTCTTGCCCACGCCCGCGCCGCCGAAGAGGCCGATCTTACCGCCACGCGAGTACGGCTCGAGCAGGTCGATCACCTTGATGCCCGTCTCGAGCATCTCGACGTTGGTCGAAAGCTGATCGAAGGGGGGCGGCTCCTGGTGGATTTCGCGACGGCCTTCGGCAGCAGGCTGCGGAAGGCCGTCGATGGCCTGCCCGATCACGTTGAAAAGGCGACCCTTGATGCTGTCGCCGATAGGCATCGAGATAGGCTTGCAGGTGTTTTTGACAGTGGCCCCACGCGTGAGCCCGTCGGTAGAGTCCATCGAGATGGTGCGGACGCGGTTTTCGCCCAGGTGCTGCTGCACTTCGAGCACGAGATCGCCGTCAGGGCGCTCGATCACGAGCGCGTCGTAGATCTCAGGAACGGCGGTAGCCGGAAACTCGGCGTCCACCACAGGGCCGACAATCTGCACCACCTTGCCAAGACCGGGAAGCTGCGGGATTTCCATGAAATAGGTAGAATATCGTTGAATAGTTGCAGGCTAAAGGCGCACTCGTGCGCGCGGAGCCCAGCCCAAAAGGTACGGCTCGGGCAGGTGCAGAACGTGCAAAGTCAGCCTGCAGGCTTCGAGCAGGTGGCTAAGAAATGGGGAAATTATCTCAGCTGAAGCGGCCTTTCCGAGACTTTTAGAATGACGCTGAAAGGGCTGTGCTGCTACACATGCTCGCCTCTACATTGATGGGGGCCATACTACTCAGCGGTTTCCGCGAGCTGGGATGCGGCACGAGTTGATCGTCACGCGCTGCCTGGCCTGATCAGAGGTGGCATCCCACTGTTCGGGAAGCTGGAAAAGGACTTGTCAGCATATCGAAGCGCGGCCATTCTGTATCTGTCAGTGTGTAATAGACTGGTTCAGAGCCGATACCGCGTTATCAGAGTCTGATTGCGGTAGAATTGCGGGGATGGTTATCGCGCTGCTACAATCTCTTCAGCCCAGGCAACATAGGGCGTGTTCTTGACGAGTTGTCGGTTGTAGTCGGGCGCGCCATCGTCCCACCAAGTAGGGCCGCGCTCGCCAAGGGCTATTTTTGCGGCGTGGACACGACCACGGGCCTCTTTGAGCGCCACGTCATCCCCGGCGCGCTGCGCTGCCGCGACCTGTCGCCGGGCCTCCATCAGTCTGTTTGTCAGGTGCTGGCGCGTATCGGCCTCGAGGGCGGGGTTGGTGCAGCGCCACAGGCGGCCTCGCACCACAAAATATCGGCCGTCGGGCGTGACAGGGTACTTCATCCTCGCCCGCTCAAATCCGGTAGAGGTAGCTGAGCTTGACAAAGAATCCGTCGCGCGTGCGGGCAAGCCGCCCAAAACGGAAAGAGTCGGGCTCCTGAAGGGTGCTGCCGTACCCGAGGAAAAAGACCGTGCCGGGCGTGGGCCGGTACGAGACGAGCCCGTCCACGCTGAAGGAGTTGTCGCGCAGCGGCGTAGTGCGGGCGTAGGTGTTTGTACGCGGATCGTAGATCAGGATCGGTGCATTGGTGCGCGAGTCGTCGCGCAGCACATCCTGCGACGAGGCATCGTACTGGCCCACCAGCCGCACGAAAAGGGCACGGGTAAGCTGGTACTCGGCTTTGAGCCGCGGCACGCGCCGCTGGCCCACGAGGCTCCCATCCGTTTTGCGGAAATACTGCTGGTGGTTGTACAACAGGTTGACCCGCAGCTGCTCGGTAGGACGCCACTCGCCGTTGAACTCGATGAAAAAGATGTACGCCGAGGCCCACTCGAAAAAGTTCTCGTCCTGCCCGGCTATCACGAACAGGCTGCCGGAGAACTGCTGGAAGCGCGGCGTAGCGATAACGCCCACCACATCGAGGTTGAACAGCCGGTCGGTGCCGGTATAGGCGACGGTATCTACCCCTATTCCGCTCGGGGCTGGTTGCTCGATAAAGTAGTTGCGGTAAAGCGAAGGCGGGTACTTGAACGACTCGATAAGCAGGGACGTGCTCAGTTGCCAGCCGCCGCGCAGCCCGAAGGCACTGTTGAGGTGCAGCTTGGCGTCGTTGGGCTCGCGGCCTGCCGTGAAACGGTCGTAGTCCCACGTGCCGTCGAAGGTGACGCTGTTGGTCCACCGTTCGAGGGCTGCGCCAGGCTGGCCGTACAAAGTGTAGCGCGGGGTGAAGTTGGCCCGCACGATGCCCACGCGCCCGAAATAGCCGCTGGCCGCGCGGAAGTCGGGATGGATGCCGCGTAGCTGCGTGTTAAAGCCGAAGCCACGCCCGGACCGGCTGACCTGGGCATCCCACAGCGGCGCGGCGAGGCGGGCGGTGCCGTTGTCGGTGAAGCTGCCAGCGCCCTGGAACGTGAGCGTGTAAAGCTTGCGCAGCACCAGCCGCCCGTCAAAGCCGGCCACCCGGTTAGAATAGTCGCCTTCGAGAACGTCGGTGTAGGCCATGCCCACCGAAGACTGCCCGGCGAGGTCGCGGCGCAGGCGCAGCACGTTGAAATAGCGCCGGTCCTGTCCGGTGAGCGACGCGTCGGGGTCGTCGAGGGCAGAGAGCGCGGCGACGTTGGTACCGGAAATCTTGCCGGTCAGCTTGGCCGCGAAGTTGGGATCGACGACGCGGCGCGTGTAGATAAGCTGGTTCGGCATCTGAAAAAGCTCGATGCCGTCTAGAAAGAAGGGCCGCTTTTCGGGAAAGAAGAGCGTCTGGCGGGGATCGTACTGGATGCGCGCCACGTCGGCCTCGACCTGCGAGAAGTCGGGATTGACGGTGGCGGTGAGCGACAGGTTGTTGGTAATGCCCCAGCGTACGTTGCCGCCCACCTGCGGCGCGTTGCGCTCGTAGCGCCACTGGTCGCCATCGGGTGTGCCTGCGGCATTGGCCGTCAGTTCCGGGTTGATGTCGAGCACGAGCCCGCGCCGCAGGCCCGTCAGTCCGGTAAGCTTGCCGCTCTGCGAAAGAAAAGAGGCGTTCTGCTGGAGAACGGGTGCCCACGTGTTCTCGAAGCCTGAGTGCTGCACGCGGCGGATCACGTTGAAGCCCCACTGCTGCATGTCGCCTGACTGGTAGCGGAGGCTTTTGAAGGGCACGCGCACCTCTATCTCGTAGCCGTCCGCGGTGAGGCGGCCTTTCGAGTCGAAGACGAAGTCGGGGCTCTGATCGATGGCATATGCCCGTCCGCCGCCGGTGCCCATCATGCCCGCCTGCTGCGAGGCGTCGCGCAGGATGCCATCGGCCTGGATGCCGAGCGGGTTGACGCCGATGACAAACGCCTGCCGCTGATCGTCGAAGGTGTCAAGCAAGAGCAGCACGAAATCGTCCCCCTCGATCTTGTCGCGGTCGGCAAGCGTGGCGCGAACGGTGCCGGGTGCCGCGTGGGCGCGGATGCCGAAGTAAATGGCTGTGGGCGAGTACCAGACGCGCACCTCTGTGGCCTCTGCCGCAGGCCGCCCGTCTACGGGCAGGTACTGGGCAAAACCGCCGAGCACATAGGCTTCAGCCCAGACAGGCTCGTCCAGTATGCCGTCAACCCGCACGTCTGCCTCTATCCGAGGCAGCGCTGCCGTATAGGCCTGTGGTGGTGTTACAGGCAGGGCCTGCGCTGCGCTGCCGGCAAAGATCAAGAGAAAGAAAAGCACTAGGCGCTTTGTCGGCGCGCACGGCATTTCGTAGCCGGCCATCGCGGTGTGTGGTTGAGAAAGAAGAGAGGCCGCCACGCGTGTCGCTTGATACCGGGCGGTCAGGGTACAGCCGGGTTTATCCCTCGAATATAGCGGCGATCAAAGCAGGTTTGCACAGGGGCGAAGCGCTACGCTGCTATTCGGGCTGAAGCGCCGGCGCGAGGCTGTTTCAATGCGTGCGCGCTCGGGTATCAAGTGCGTAGCGGCTGGCACAGACAATCCAGGAGATCTGTGGCTGCCGTGGCGACCTCACAAATCTCACGCGGTAAACCACCCCATTGCGCGCAGGTCGGCCAGTGGCTCGTCAAACGAACATGAGCCAAACGACTGCGCAAAAGTCTCTCGTGCTGCATGAATCTGCGCACGGGTCACGGAGAGATCCCGGTAGTGGAGGGTTTCGTGGGTAAGAGAAAAGGCGTCGGCGTCCTCGTCGGCCAATAGCGCGGTAAGCGCATCGCGGTCGAGTCCGTACGTGTAAAGCAGGATGGCTCCACCGAACACATTGAGAAAACCGTGCATCTGCGTTTCCACCTCTTCGCGGTACTGCCGAAGCGGGTGGTGGAGGCCCGCGGTGGCCTTGAACGGCACCCCTGCCTGGTATGCGTCTACTAGGGCATGCGCCAGCGCATCGGTAGAGGGGAATAAGTCGGCGTTGATGCCGCCCGTGCGTAGCTTGAGCCCGACGCGCGCGCCCGAAGTGCTATCGTTGTAACCGCGCATCGCATGGAGAGCGTGCGGGCGCAACGCCACCTCATCCGGGCCAAACGGGATCTCCAGAAACACGGGCACGTCGTGGTAGCCTATCTGTGCAAAAGCGCCCATCAGCAGCGCGATAAGCTCTGCCACCTCTTCACCGGTGTGAACAGCGTCCGGCAGGCGCACCTCGAAACCAGCGAGCCGGGCAAAGCCGGGATGTGCGTCTTCGAGGCCCCGCATCGCTTCGAGATCGGCGGCGGTAGCCCGCAGAAATGCGGCACCCGTAGCGCCGCCACTGCCGAGCAGCGCGATGGGGTGCGGCAGGGCGGGCACCTCATGCGCAAACGCGGTAAAGTCGTTGATGCGTGCTGCCGGGAGAACAAAGCGTGCCAGCATCCATGCCTCGGTGCGCCCACGGTGGAGCCTGAAACGCGGGAACGCCTGGTCGAGCGGCAGCCGGGCCGGTGGAAAAAGGCCGGCGTAGTCGATAATGCCGGTGAAAAGGGCGCGGCGCGCGCTCGTATCGGCGGTATGGTCGGAAGGCATGGGCGTAACGGGGTTCGGAAGTCGGCTAAGCGCTTCCAGCTGTGGCTGTTCCAGCGGTAACATTGGGAGAACTTGCGCCCCGCGCGGTAGGTAAGAAATACGGAAGCGTGTATTTTAACCGTTCTAAGGCGCAGGGTCGCCCTGGCCCTTCCGTTGCATTCACTACCCATCTACCTGTCATGAAACGCATCTCAACGCTTTTCGCGTGTGTGTTTGCCATTCTGCTGTTGGCCGCTGCCGACGGCTGCGCGAGCGATCCCAACGTCGAGGGTGCCAAGCTGGACCTTCGCAATAAGGACTACGACCGCGCGCTTGAAAACGTCAACACCGCGCTCGCAAAAGACGCAAACAACGCCGAGGCCCTCGAACTCAAAGGCCGCATCCTGATGGCGCAGGCCGACGAGGTCACCGACCCCGCCCGTCACGGCGAAATGATCCGCGAAATGGTCGCCGCTTTTAACCGGGCCGCCGAAGCTGACGCGGAAATGGCCCCTGCTGTAGAGCTTCAACTCCGCAACGCCTACCTCCAGGAATTCGACCGGGGCGTGAAAGCGTATAACCGCGGCCAGAACGACCCTGCCGAGTTCGGCACCGCTGCCGATTATTTCGGCAACGCGGGCTTTATCCAGCCCGATTCTGCCGGGGCGTACGTCAACCGGGCGTACTCGCTCGTAAGCGCCGAGCGCCCTGCAGAGGCTATCGAGTCGCTTGAAATGGCCATCGAGAAAGGCGACAGCCAGCCCGACACCTACCTGTACCTGTCGTCGCTTTACATGGACAGTCAGCGCATGGAAGACGCCGTAACCGTGCTGGAGCGCGCCCGCGACCGCATGCCCGACAATACGGACGTGCAGCAGCAGCTGCTCTCGGCGTATGTAACGGCCGGCCAGAGCGACCGCGCCATCGAATACTACCGGGAGGCCGTAGAGCGCGAGTCGGACAATGCACTCTACCGCTACAACTACGGCTCCCTGTTGCTCCAGACCGACCGCTACGACGATGCCGTAGCGCAGCTCAAGCGGGCTACCGAGCTGGATCCTGCCAATGCTAACGCGCAGTACAACCTCGGCGCTGCCTACATCAACCAGGCGGTGAACGTCAACGAGATGGTGCGTGAAAAAGACGATGCGCTCCGCGAGCAGCGCTCCTCGCTCTCGACCGAGCAGATCCGCACGCGAGAAGCCGAACTGGACCAGCTGGTAGACCGTCGCACCGAGCTTTTCCAGCTGGCTATCACGCCGCTCGAACGCGCCCGCGAGATGGCCCAACTTGAAGGGCAGTCTACCGCCGAAGCGTGCCGCGCGCTTTTCCAGGCCTACACCAACGCCCGCCAGACCGAAAAGGCACAGGCCGTTGCTGAGTGCGCCGGTTACGGCGACACCAACTGAGTAAGGCTACGCATCTTGTGATGCAGACCCGGACCGTTTATCGAGCGGTCCGGGTTTTTTTTGTGTCATAAGCCCTGACGATAGGGTTGAAAACGTGCTCTGCTGCCTTTCATTACCCCGAGTCCGTTTATTCTGAATACACTGACTCTCTTACCCTACTTCCGCATGCGCGATACTTCCCACCTCGGCTTTGGCACCCGCTGCATCCATGCCGGGCAACAACCCGATCCCGCCACAGGCGCTATCATGACGCCCATCTACCAGACGTCTACCTACGTGCAGCGTGCGCCGGGTGATCATCTGGGGCATGAATACGCGCGCGTCTCCAACCCGACGCGCTCGGCGCTCGAAGGCAACCTCGCCTCACTCGAAAGCGCCACCCACGGCATCTGCTTTGCGTCAGGCGTCGCCGCCATGGATGCTATTCTCAAAGGACTTGATCCCGGCGACCATGTGGTGGCGACGAACGACCTGTATGGCGGCTCCTACCGGCTTTTTACGCAGGTTTTCGCCCGGTTTGGCCTCACGTTCTCGTTTGTGGACATGACCAATCTGGATGCGGTAGAGCAGGCCATGACGCCGCAGACCAAACTGGTGTGGATAGAGACGCCCACCAACCCCCTCATGCGCGTGATCGACATCGCCGCGGTGAGCGCGATTGCGCGCGCGGGTGGGGCGGATGTGGCCGTCGACAACACGTTTGCCACGCCATACCTCCAGCAGCCGCTCACGCTCGGTGCTGATCTCGTGGTGCACTCGGCGACCAAATACCTGGGCGGCCACTCAGATGTGATCCTCGGCGCTATCATGACCTCCCGCGATGATTGGAACGAGAAGCTGCGCTTTCAGATCAAGAGCACCGGTGCCGTTCCCGGCCCGATGGACAGTTTTCTCGTGCTACGCGGCACCAAAACGCTGCACCTGCGCATGGCGCGTCACTGCGCCAACGGAATGGCGGTAGCACAGATGCTCGCCGACCATCCCAAAGTGGCGCGCGTGTTCTACCCGGGTCTGGAGGGCGACCCCGGCTACGACCTCGCCAGCCGGCAGATGCGCGATTTTGGGGGCATGCTTTCCTTTACCCTCCATGCCGACACCGAGAAGGCCGCCACCGACGTGCTCACGCGCACGCGCGTTTTTCAACTGGCGGAGAGCCTGGGGGGCGTCGAGAGCCTTATTGAGCATCCGGCGAGCATGACGCACGGTTCTATTCCGGCTGAGGAGCGGCGCAAGGCCGGTTTCTTCGACTCGCTCATCCGCCTGTCGGTGGGCGTGGAGGACGAGGCGGATCTTATCGCAGATCTCGAGCAGGCGCTGCACTGAACGTTTCTGGCATTCACCTCTCACCCGCGAAACGGGGGAGATTGAGACGATGCGTCCGTGGTAATGGCATTTAAAAACGGAGCTATGTGCCTCTGCCCCCGCCGCAGGATGCGTTCTGCTTCGCGCGCCGCTGCCACCGTCTCGGTAACCTGCCAGGCCAGCGTCAACGTTTCACGTATGTAAGGCGCGGGTGCGGGCGTCGAGCGACAGCATGCCTGCGGCGCAGGCCGCCTGCTCCGCAGGCGTGAGATGCGGCACGACGAACCGGTCGCATACGTAAACGCAGAACTGGTCGCCGCTGCGCCGTCCTGATGCATGGGCGCGCAGCCGCTGGCGGAGCCGACCCGCTATGCCGACATAGAGTAGCCGGTCTGCGTGCCATACGGCATAAATGCCCGGGGCAACGGGCGCGACTTCTACTGCGCTGAAAGGCGACGGACGAGCCGTGAGCAGACGGCTGGCATCCGATGCCTCGAGGCTCACCGCTCGCCGTTTTTGTCGTCGAGTACCACGTTGCGCGCGGCATCAGAGCGGTTGAGTATGCCGGCGATGTCCACGCCTGTGGTGGTGCGCAGGCTTTCGAGCAGGGCAGGCGTCGCACCTGCGATCTGGCTCATAACGCTCGGGATGCCGGTGCCCTGGCCGCTGTCCACAACAGTAAGTTTATCGATCTTGAGGTGATCCACAGTTTTGAGCACTTCTTTCATGATGTCGGGCAGCATCTGGATGAGAAAGAGCCGCTCGGCGTCCGCGCCTGCGAGCTTCCAGAGTTCCATCTTCTGGTTAAGCACTTCTACCTCGGCCTTGCCGTTTTCGAGGATGCGGGCCGCATCGCCCTTTGCATTCTCTTCCTTGGCGCGCCGCTCGGCCTGTGCCACCACGATAATCTCGGCGTGTTGCCGCTTCTCAGCCAGCAAAACCTCCTGCTCGGCCAGCTCCTGCTCGGCGACGGCCTGCGCGAGGCGGGCGGCTACGCCTGCACGGGCCTCTTCCGCCTCTGACTTGGCGGAGAGCTGCGCCTTGACGATGCGCACCTCGTTCTCGGCCTCGGCCACGTTTTTGTTGGCGTGCGCCTCGGCCACGCGCGCCTGCTCCATGCGCTGCGCTTCTACCACCTCGGCCGCCGCGATGATGTGCGCCGTCTGCTGCCGCCCGATGGCATTGAGGTAGCCTCGCTCGTCGTCAACCGACTGGATCTTGAGCGTGTCGAGATGGAGGCCGAGCGCGGAGAGGTCGTTGTCGGCTTCGTCCAGCAGTTCTTTGGCAAACTTGAGCCGGTCTTCGTTGACTTCTTCCGGGGTCAGCGTGGCGAGCACGCCGCGCAGGTTACCTTCAAGCGTTTCCTTGGCGATCATCATCACCTCATCCTGCTTTTTGCCCAGCAGGCGCTCGATAGCGTTGTTGATTTCGGGCTCGGTGGAGGCAATCTTGACGTTGGCGATGGCGCGCACCTGCAGCGGGATGCCTCCTTTCGAGTAGGCGTTGGTGACCGACAGGTCGATGGGAATGGTGTTGAGGTTGAGCCGGTCTACTTGTTCAATCAAAGGCACGCGGAAGCCGCGCCCGCCCCGAATAACCCGATAGCCAATGGTGCTGCCGTCGGGAAGCCGATGTTTGCCACCTGAGAAGATGAGCACTTCGTTGGGCTGGCAGATTTTCAGGTTGGCCTTGACGATTCCCGCGATAACGAGAAACAGAACAATGAGGATAACCGAGATCGTGATGGCGTCCATGCAGATGCAGGATAGGGTGAGGCCGAAGAATACGACAGCCAGCGCATGCAGTTACGTAAATGCGACTCCGCCGGAAAGAGTACGCCCCCTGATAGTCTGAGGAGGTGCAGGGTAGTTGTTGCTCTATCCCGGTTGCCTTGATATCCCTCAATACTACAGCCGCAGTTGGGGCAGGGCGATGATATTAGCTGTTTTGAGCAGTAGGACAGGGCTCGCTTTTGGTGCCGCCGTCAAGACAACAACGAAAATCTATATCCTGTCAGAAATGGCGTCACCGAGAGGGTTTGGTTATGCGCCAGTTCATTTGGTGCTCGTAGATGCGGGAAGGGCGCAGAGCTGCGACTCAAGTCTTCTCTCACTCTACGTCTTCGTCAAATCCGTCATCTGTCACAAAAAGACGGATTTCGTAGCCTCCACGTACCCGTGTCCCTGACTCACGGCTCTGGCGCAGCACTATCATGTCGTGTGCCTCTTGTCCGTCAGCTCCCACAACCAGTGCGCGCAAGCTATGCTCTAGAAGAAGCGCGCGGGCTTCTGCGACGGTCAGCCCTACTACGTCAGGTACCTCTTCATAGGTATCGCTTGGGCCGGTGCTATACCACAGGGTGACCGCTGTGCCCTCCAGAACAGAATCTCCTGGCGCAGGGGACTGCCGGGTAACCGTGTTGCGATACTGAGAGGGAACAGAGTCGGCAACGACTTCACCCACCCGCAGCCCCAGAGCCTCAATGCGTGCGCGCGCATCTCGAACTGAAGTGTCGATAAAAGAGGGCAGACGACGGCGGGGGCGGATCCCCTCATTGACAGTGAGATAGATCCGGCGGCCTGACTTTACTTGGGAACCCGCGGCGGGAGTTTGGTCGAGTATCTGGCCTTGGGCAGCCTCACCGCCAAAGCGGCGAGAGATCTTCTCAACCGTAAACCCCTGAGATAACAGCAGGCGTTCAGCTTCTATATATGAGGTATCTAAAACGCGAGGCACCTCTACAGCGTTGCCATGCCGGGTATAGGCGGGCATCAGAGCGCTATTGATTACCACATACAACACCAACAAAACAGCGCCCAGCCCTACAAGACCAAGCCAGAAGTAAACGTTGGTGAGCAGTAGATTAAAGCGGCGGCCAAGGTCACGAAAGTCCATACAGAGTAGAAAAAGCAGGCAAAGCGCTCCGTACGCTTAAACACTCAGATGGATGCTTAAAGAGGAGTTGGCACGAAAGCTTTTTACTTCACCTGATCCCCATAAAAAAGGCGAAACTGCTCTTGTAGTGAGGCATTGACGCCCATCCCCTCCGCAAGGAGAGGAGTTCTTTATATGAGTTGACACCTCACGAGTTGAAGGTTCAGCGAAAGGGTGCTTGAGACGTTGACACCCCCCAGTGGGCACCGTATCATAGAAGCCCTCGCAAGAACAGAGGCGGCCTCAATGAAGGCAGACAATGGCGGAGTGTGAAGCGAGGTTGAAACGAAAAAAGATGCTTGACATTGCCGCTACGGATTCCGTAGTTTAGCAGTCCGGCCAAAAAATGAAGGGCTCGAAAGAGCACAGAGTGGATTGGCTAAGATAAGCAACTTGTTCTTTGATGATATTGGAAGCATAGCGAGTCCGAGTTAATTCCTTTTCCGTTTCAGGAAAAGCGAGACATATAAGCCAAAGATTTTAATTCTCTACTATGGAGAGTTTGATCCTGGCTCAGGACGAACGCTGGCGGCGGGCTTAACACATGCAAGTCGAACGAAGCCTTCGGGCTTAGTGGCGCACGGGTGCGTAACGCGTAGGCAACCTACCTTCAGGCGGGGAATAACTACCGGAAACGGTAGCTAATACCGCATATTGTCAGAGAGACTCATGTCTTTCTGATGAAAGGCTTCGGCCACCTGAGGATGGGCCTGCGTTGGATTAGGTAGTTGGTAGGGTAATGGCCTACCAAGCCGACGATCCATAGCTGGTCTGAGAGGATGATCAGCCACACTGGCACTGAGACACGGGCCAGACTCCTACGGGAGGCAGCAGTGAGGAATATTGCGCAATGGGGGAAACCCTGACGCAGCCACGCCGCGTGGAGGATGACACCCCTTTGGGGCGTAAACTCCTTTTATATGGAAAGAATACTCTGTTCGTCAGAGGGTGACGGTACCATATGAATAAGCACCGGCTAACTCCGTGCCAGCAGCCGCGGTAATACGGAGGGTGCAAGCGTTGTCCGGAATCATTGGGTGTAAAGGGTGTGTAGGCGGGACTGTAAGTCAGGGGTGAAAGCCCGCAGCTTAACTGCGGAACTGCCCTTGATACTGCAGACCTTGAATACTGGAGAGGCTGCTAGAATTCGTGGTGTAGCGGTGAAATGCGTAGATATCACGAGGAATACCAAAGGCGTAGGCAGGCAGCTGGACAGTTATTGACGCTGAGGCACGAAAGCGTGGGGAGCAAACAGGATTAGATACCCTGGTAGTCCACGCCGTAAACGAT
>PPFU01002121.1_pt1 | contig 55618 bp, 49 predicted proteins | sample 1535991 | NCBI WGS metagenome assembly PPFU01 (sample SAMN04901290, study PRJNA319586) | Hypolithon metagenome, whole genome shotgun sequencing project. | isolation source: Antarctic Hypolithon | place: Antarctica: Miers Valley | collected 2014
ATGATGAACGCCGAACTTGTGGCGCGCGATCAGGAGCGCATCATCATCCCGACCGCCTACCGGACGGATTATCTGGGAGCGCTCAGGGCGTTCTCCCAAAATGGACATACCGATCCGCTAATCCGGATGCTCGATGTCGCGCAATCCTACACCCACCGGATCGACTGGACCACGCTGGAGCGGGCTCGCGCCGCTCTGGCAGCGACCAATGCGTTCGACGCGGCCGCCGACGCCAAGCTCAAATTGCGTTAGGGGGAGGGTGGCCGATGAGCGGGACAGCGCACAGTTATGGCGACGGTTTCTGGACTACGGAGTCGAGATCAACTAACGGTGCTTTGGCAAGCTCAGGCGCGCCCGACAATTTGTGGGAAAGCCTTACACATGTCTTACACACTTACACAAAACCTTACACAAAAACCCAATTTTTTGAAATAAATCGTTCTATTACAAATATTTAAGGTAGTCTCGGCCTACTCAAAATCGAGTTTCCTTCGGAAGTGCCGGTTCGAGTCCGGCTGGGGGCACCACATCCCACGGTAGGCCGCCGAGCCTACGCACAAGCCGCATCGGCTACGCTCAGCGATATCGCCATATTTGCAATATCGTAGCTACGGCGGTCGTTTGCGGGAAAAAGGTTCAAGTCCTTTACGGCGAAAATTGGTGGAGGCCCGCAGGTTCGGGCCTCCTAGAGTTTGGTACGCCTGCCGGCGCCCGAAACGCTTCAGGATTTCGGCCCGGCCTTTTTGGAGCGCCTATAGGCGGAAGTGGTCGCTGGATCCCGCCCCGTGCACGAATAGCTCGGCGCGCGTTGACGAGGCTGGCCTCTATCTCAGCGAGCGCTGGAGCCATGTTCGGAGAGCTTGTTGGCGGGTTTGCGTACCATTACGCAGTCTAGCTCCGACTAATTGGCGGATCGCGGAACTGCGCAAGCAGGTCCGCAACAATTTGGAGAACAGCCGTTCGCGCATCGCCGACCTCCAAACCTTGATCCTGCCGGAGTGACAACCAGGCCTGAAAACTCAACGCCAGGATCAGCCCGTGCATGCGTGGCCGATCGGCGAGAAAGTCTGGCGAGACCACGCTTTCGACGATCGCGCGCTCGAGCCGCACCATTCGCTGGTGCGATTCCATGATGAACGGCGATTCGTGCCGCTTGGCATTGGCCGAGATCCGAAACGGCAGGAGCATCTCGAAGACGCGGGACCGGCGCTCCACAATCTCGCGCACCCGACCCTTCCAATCAGTCGCAGTGAATGGCTGCAGGACGAGTGGCATCACCTGCTGCTCGATCTCTGCGGCCATCGCACGATAAAGCGTTTCCATGTCGTCGAAATGGCGAAAAACGGTCCGCAGCCCGACCCCGGCCAACGCTGCCACTTGCGTCGCGCTCGGGTCTGCCTCGCCGCCGCGAACGAGTTCGACCATCGCCAACACGATCTTGCTCCGGCTGGTGCGGCTCCGTTCGCGCCGGCCGTCCACTTCGGTTGTCGATCGCGCGGAGCTGGGAGCGCGACGCGTCTTCCCCGGGCTAGATTTCCTCCCGGCGAGGGTCGCAGGCTTCATGGCAGAAGCCTTATGATCCTTCCGACAACGGGTCCAGCGCACACGCCCGTCATCCACAGGAACGTAGAGCGCAGGGTCGATTCGATTGCGCAAGAACGGGGTCCGGAGAGCTTGACCCGAGGCCGCCCACTCAGAGTTGCGGTAAGTTGGCGAAGCCGGGCAACGCAGCCTTCGGCAACCCGGCCGCATCCTGCATTATCGAGACAGGCAACCGGTCGGCGTCCGGGCAATCCGTGCACCATAATCGTATAGCGCATTCATATACTTGCGTTCGAACATGGATGTGCTCACTTCGGCGAAATCGCTCTGGATACTACACACCGCAAAGCCGGTGCGCTTGGCGTTGGCAAAGTCGCGCAGCGCGTCGATCGCCGCGCGATCCGCTTCCGTGAGGGTAGTGGCCAGAGCGCGGCCGAGGATGGTCAAGGTCTTTGGCTTAACCAGCTCGAAGCGCGGCTCCAGATGGCCGTTATAGATGACGACGATCCGCCGCTCGGGGGAGGGGTCCATTTCGCCCATTACGTCCAGCAAGGCCCGTGGAAGCGTCATGAAGCCGGCTACGGTTCCGCCGTCCACGTGCATCTCCGAGAATCGCTCGGCGCCGGTCTCCACGTCGATCAGAACCGGCGTGAACGCGCCGGGAATGCTGGACGAGGCGAGCAGGACCTGGCGGAAGAGGGCGAGCCGGTTGGGCGAGCTGCTGGTGGCGATCGCGCCCATGTCCCAGACGACGCCGCGCTGCGCATCGAGATTGGTGGTGAGCACGAGCAGTCGGCGGCCACGGCGATGCTCGGCGGCGATCTCGTCGAGCATGCTGGCGCTGACGTTGCGCGCGATCAGTCCGGCCAACGGGGTCGTGTCGAGCAGGCTTGCACCACCCAGCAGGCCGCGAGCTAGGCTGGGCGCGAATATGTCGCTGCGCTGGATCGTGGTGTAGAGGCGCCGCAGCTGATCGTCATAGGCCGGGCCCAGAAAGGCGAGCGGCGCGATCAGCGCGCCCGTGCTCACCCCCGTGACGATCGCGAATTCGGGGCGGTCGCCGCGCGCGCTCCACCCGTTCAGCAGGCCGGCGGCGAAGGCGCCGTCGTCCGAACCGCTCGAAATGGCCAGCAGCGATCCGGCACCGTCGCCCGGGCTGGCGATCCGCTGCTGTTCGAGAAGGAGCAGCCAATCTCCATATTGTTCGAGCGGACCGTCCGCCCAGTAACGCACCGGCTCCGGCACGAGCGGGCGCGCGGCGGCATAGGTTGCGGCCGCGACCTGCAGGCGTTCGGGGATGCCGGCACAGCCCGACAGGGCCAAGGCTGCAGCGATCGCGGCCGCGAGACAATGGTTGCGCATGTCGAGGCTTTTCCCGTTCATGCCGGCACGACCGCCGGCTCTGTTTTCGACTTGGCTTTCCGCTCGCTGACGCGCTGAAGCACGACATAAAGGGCCGGCACGAACAACAGCGCCAGGCAGGTCGAAGCGATCATGCCCGAGAAGACGGCGATGCCGATCGACTTGCGCGCAGCCGCGCCGGCGCCGCTGGCGAGGACCAGGGGAACCACGCCGAGGATGAAGGCGAGCGAGGTCATCACGATCGGCCGGAAACGCAGCCGGCACGCCTGTAGCGCCGCATCGGCAATGTCGCGGCCTTGGGCGCGCAGCTCCCGCGCGACTTCGACGATCAGGATCGCATTCTTGGCCGAGAGGGCGACCAGCAGAACGAGGCCGATCTGGACGTAGATGTTGTTGGGCAGGCCGACCGCAAGCAGCACCGCGACCGTGCCAAGCAGCGCCAGTGGCACCGACAGCACCACCGCGAGCGGCACGATCCAGCTCTCATACTGGCCGGCCAGCACAAAATAGACGAGAATGATCGACAGGATGAAGATGAGCACGGCGGCATTGCCGGCGAGCTTCTCCTGATAGGTGAGGCCGGTCCACTCCACCGCCATGCCGGTCGGCAAGGTGTCGGCGGCGACGCGCTCCACGGCGGCAATCGCCTCGCCCGAGCTGTAGCCGGGCGCGCTGGAGCCGTTGACGGACGCGCTCGGAAACAAGTTGTACAAACCGACAATCGCCGGCCCGGTCGTGCGCTCGACCGCGGCGACCGCCGACAGCGGCACCATCGCGCCCGAGCGGCTGCGCACCGTCAGCGCGCCGATGTCTTCGGGCGAAGCGCGGAATTGCTGGTCGGCCTGCAGGAACACGGTCAGCGACTGTCCGTAGCGGCTGAACTGGCTGGCGAAGCTTGAGCCAAGGTAGGATTGCAGCACATCGAACACATCACCGGTCGCAACGTTGAGCGCCTCCGCGCGCGAGCGGTCGATCTGGACCGAGAGCTGCGGCGCGTTCGCCCTGAACGGCGTAAAAGCCTGGGCGATCGAGGGCTCCGCCTGGGCCCGTGCGGCGATGGTGTCGGTGACCTCGTAGAGCCGATCGAAATCCTGCGAGCCGTCGGTCAGCTGGACCTGCAGTTGGAAGCCGCCCGACAGGCCGAGACCGGGAATGGGTGGCGGCACGGTGACCAGCGCGCTCGCCTCCGCGACGGTGGCCAGCCGGGTCTGCATCGCCTCATAGATCGAGCGCAGGTCGGCACCTTCGATGTCGCCGCGCTCGTCCCAGGGCCTCAGCACGACATAGAGAATACCGGCATTGGCGAGCGAGGCGTTGTTGTCGAGCGGCGACACGCCGCCGATGCTGATCAGGTGATCGACACCCGGGACCTGCCGGACCTGTGCCGCCATCTTGGCCATCGCCGCGCCGGTCCGATCGAGCGTCGCGCCGTCAGGCAGTTGCACGATCACCAGCAGATAACCCTGATCCTCGTTGGGAATGAAGGCGGTCGGCACGCGCGATAGGCCGAAGCCGGCCAGGGCGACGAGCAGCAGCGCGATCAAGGCGGCCGCCCGGCTGCGGCGGATGATCCACGCGATCAGCCCGAGATAGCGGCGCTCGAGCGCGCCAAAGCCGCGGTCGAAACCGCGATAGAAAAGGTTCTTGCGCTTTGGTTGACCACCCTTACTTTTGGGAAGCGGACGCAGCCATTGCGCGCTCTGCACGGGCTTCAGCGTGACCGCGTTGATCGCACTGATTGCCGCCGTCGCCGCGATCACCAACGCGAATTGGCGATACATCTCGCCTGTCACGCCCGGCATGAACGAGGCGGGCAGGAACACCGCCATAAGCACCAGGGTAATGCCGATGATCGGCCCGAGCAGCTCGCGCATCGCCTCGATCGCGGCCTGCTTCGGAGCCATTCCCTTCTCGATATGATGGGTGACGCCTTCCACCACCACGATCGCGTCGTCGACGACGATGCCGATCGACAGGATGATCGCGAATAGGGTCAACAGGTTGATCGAGAAGCCGAGCGCCGCCATTGCGAGAAAAGCGCCGATGATCGTCACCGGCACGGTGGTCGCGGGGATCAGGCTCGCGCGCCAGTCCTGCAGGAAGACCACGATCACCAGCAGCACCAGGATCCCGGCCTCGATCAGCGTCTTGTAAACCTCGGTGATCGACTCGTCGATGAAAACGGTGGTGTCGAGCGGAATCTGGTAGACGAGGCCGCTGGGGAACTGGCGCGACAATTGCGCCATCGTCTCGCGCACCGCCTCGGTGGTGGCAAGCGCATTGGCATCGGCCGACTGATAGATGGCGATGCCGGCTGCCTCACGGCCATCATAGTCGAAGAACTGACCGTAATTGACGCTGCCGAGCTCGACCCGCGCCACATCGCCGAGCCGGGTCAGCGGCGCGCCGGACGTATCGCCGGCCTTGACGATGATGTCGCGAAACTCCTCGGCGGTGTCGAACCCGCCCTCGATATTGACGGTGAGCTGCAGCTCCTGGCCCTGCGGCGAGGGCGCAGCGCCAAGCTGACCCGCCGCGACCTGCTGGCTCTGCCTGGCGACAGCGGCGCCAATGTCGTTCGGGGTCAGGCCGCGCGCGCGCATCAGCTCGGGATCGAGCCAGATCCGCATGCTGTACTGACCGGCGCCGAACACCGTGACGTCGCCCACCCCCTCCAGCCGCGCGAGCCGATCGCGCAGCCGCGCGGTCGCGTAATTGGCAAGCGCAAGGCCGGAGAAGCGCCCGTCGGTGGAGCTCAAGGTCACGATCTGCAGGATTGCGGTGGATTTCTGGCGCGTCACGACGCCCTGCTGCTGCACCTCCTGCGGGAGCTTGGCGACGGCGGTGGCGACGCGGTTCTGCACCAGCACCTGGGCCGCGTCTGGATCGGTGCCCGGCGCGAACGACACGGCCAGCGCATAGCGGCCGTCATTGGTGCTGGTCGACGACATGTAGATCAGGCCTTTGACGCCGTTGACCTGCTGCTCGATGGGAAACGCGACGGTGTCGATCACGGTGCGCGCGCTCGCCCCCGGGTAGGAGGCGGTGACCTGGATGGTGGGCGGGGTGATCGCCGGATATTGCGCGATCGGCAGCGCGAATATCGCGACCGCGCCGATCAGCATGGTCAGGATGGCGATGACATTGGCCAGAACCGGCCGCTCGATGAAGAAGCGTGCGATCATGAGGCGGTCACCGCGCCCCGGCCGGAGGCAGCTGGCGCACGCGCACTCGCGCCTTCTCGCCGATCCTGACCTTGTTAAGGCCCTCGATCACGACCAGGTCGGTCGGGCGAAGGCCCTTCGCGATCACGCGATTGCCGCCATAATCGGCGCCAGTCTCCACCTCGCGCCGGCGCACTTCGCCCCCGGGCTCGGTGACCAGCACGAAATCGCCTAGCGGATCGCTCTGGATCGCGCGAGCGGGGACCAGCATCTCCGTGCGGGTCGTACCGGATTCAATCCGCACCCGCGCGAACAGGCCCGGCAGGAGCGGCTGGCCCGGGCCGTTGTCGACGATCGCGCGCGCCTGCAGCGATCCGGTGGCGGCATCCAAGCCCTTGCTCGCGAAGGTCAGGGTGCCGCGATACGGATAGCCCTCGTCGCCCTGCAACCCCACCATCACGGGTTGACCGCGGACGGACGCGGCCGAGCCTACCGCCGCCAGGATGCGCAGCACCTCGCGCTCGCCCAGCGTGAAATTGACATGGACCGGATCGAGGCGCTGCACGTTGGCCAAAGTGGTCGGGGCGCCGCTGCCGCCGACGAATGCACCGACATCGACACTGCCTTCGCCAATCCAGCCGCTGAACGGCGCGCGCACGATGGTATATCCGAGATTGATGCGGGCGAGCTGCGCGTTGGCGGACGCCTGCTGCGCTTCGGCGGCAGCACGCTCCACTTCGGCACGCGCGGTCGCATCCTGGGCGAGCAGGCGCCGCTGCCGGGCGAGCTCCTGGTTCGCCAGCGAGGCCTGCGCGGCATTGAGCTGGACCTGGGCGGCGAGGCTGTCGGACTCGAGCCGGTACAAGACCTGGCCCTCGCGCACGAAGCTGCCATCGCGAAATCCCTTCGACCGTACGAAGCCGGCGACGCGCGCGATCAGATCGACCGACGAGGAGGGCGCCACCGTGCCGGTCGCCTCGATCGCACCGCCGACCGACGCGATCACCGGCCGGGCAGCCACGATCTGTGGCGCGGGCGGCGGCGGCGCGGCGCCCTCTTCGGCGGCGCTGCAGCCCCCCGTGATCAGCAGCAGGGCGATTGCCAGGTCCGGGCGCGCTGTCCTCATTACTCGGATTCCTCGTTGATCGGGGCGCGGTCCGCCGCGCCGCTGCCGCCGCCGAGCGCGCGATTGAGCGCGACCCAGCTCAAGGCGGCATTGCCTTGCGCCTCGGCGAGGGCGTCGCGGATCGCCAGATGCGACGCCTGCGCGCCGAGCAGGCTCTGGCGGTCGCCCGCGCCCTCGCGATAGCGGATGGCGGCAATGCGGAGGCTGGTGGCGCTCTCCCGCTCGGCGCGCTGGAGCGCGGCCAGCGAGCGCCGGGTTGAGACGGTCTGCGACAGCGCGTCGGTGACGTCGCGCTGCGCGGCCAGCACGGTCTTCTCATAAGCGATCAACGCCTGCCGCACGATCGCATCTTGCACCCGCACCTGCGCGACCAGCCGGCCGCGGTCGAACAGCGGCACCAGGAAGGAGAGCCCGCCCGACACCGAGCGGCTGTCCCAGCTGAAGATATCGAGCAGGCTGGAATCGCCGATGGTGGTCGCGCTGAACCCGAGCGTGCCCGCCAGCGAGAAAGAGGGATACAGGCTGGCCTTTGCGCTCTTCAGCCGCTCGAACTGAGCGCGCGCGGCGAGTTCGGCCTGCTCGACGTCGGGCCGGCTGCGCAGCAGATCGCGGGGCAGGCCGGGATCGGGCGGCACGGGTGCCGCCGGGACCGGGCGCTGATCGGCCAGCATCGGAGCGATCTCGGCATCGGTCATGCCGGCCAGCAGCGCGAGCCCATGCCGCGCCTGAGCGACTTGCAGATCTAGCGCTTCGGCCTGCGCGCGCGCCTGGGCGGCGCCCGTTTCGGCCTCCGCGGCCGGTTGCGGACTGGTGGCGCCTTCCCGGTAGCGAACCGCGGCAAGGCGCGCCGAACGAGCTTGCGTGGAGGCGCTTTCGTCGGCGAGCACGCGCCGGGCCTGCAGGACGCGGAAATCGACATAGGCGCTCGACAGGCTGCCGAGCAGCGACACCAATGCCGCGCGATAGGCCGCGCGGGAGGCCAGCAGGTCGGCGCGATCAGCGCGCGCGCCGCTGAGCGCCTTGCCCCAGAAATCGATTTCCCAGCTCGCCTGGATGTTGAGGCTGTCGCGCAGCAGGAAGGGATCGATGCCGTCGATTCGCTCGGCGAGTTCCGGCGGGATGCGATAGGCATCAAGCGCTCCGCTGGCACCGATCTCCGGGTTGCGCACGGCCGCGCTGACCCGCGCCTGCGCCGCCGCCTGCACGACCTTGGCGGCGGCGGTCCTGACGTCCGGGCTTTCCTTGACGGCTCGGGCAACGAGTGCGTCGAGCACGGGATCGTCGAGCGCGCGCCACCAATCGTCCCGCCGCAGCGCACCCGTTCCCGCCGGTGTGTCCAGCCATGCCGGATCGATCTTGGCCGGGGGGCGCTTGAACTCACCACCCACTGTGCAGGCGCACAGAAGCAGTGTTAGTGCGGTGGTACCGGCGAGACGGGCTTGCCTCGCGGGCGCCATCGGCCGCTGGGCCGACTTGAGAACGGCCGTCATCGTTGCAGGTCGCACTCGCCGGGCGGTGAGGCGCAGATAGGATCGACCATGGTGGTTCAGCAGCTGCCGTAACGACTTGGGAACGTGCCGGACCCGTCCGCTATGCCCGCCGGGCTGTCGTCGCGATCGGCCCAGCACCCCGACGCCTCGTGGCACCAGCAGTCTGTCGGGTTCCAACGAGCGCGAGCAACACCGCCGGCGCGTTGCGTCTCGGTGCCACGCTGTGCGAGTCGGAAATCAGATGGGTCTGAGACGCGCAACGCGGCCGCCACATCAAGGCCGACGGAGACGGGATCGGTAAACGCGAATGCCACCGCGAACTGATCTGCCGGCATCGGATATCTCTCCCTGGGGCGAACTCGAAGACAGTGTCGGCCTCTATTAATCGGCACTGCCAATGTCAAAACAATCTTACAGCGGGCGTGACGAGCTTGAAACTTCAGACGGCGTCGCTGCTATGAGGAGCAAGGCTGACATTGGCGGCCGCAGATCACAGCGAGACGCGGGAGTGCGTCCGCAGAAGTGAGCATCAGCGCAACATAACCTGGCCCACTTCGCACCTCGGGCATTCGGACGGATTGAGCTCAATCTTTGTGGATTTGAGCAGCCTAAGCAGGCCACCATACTCAACCAACGGCCATATCGAAGATGAGTGCAGTGCCCGAGATCGATCTTCAGTCACGCGCAAGCCCCCTTGGTCGGGCGGGATCCTCGAAAATGTCCGCCGGGCCGATAGCGGCGCGGCGGACAAGTCAGGCTATCAAGGATTGGTGCCGTCCTGCTTATTTGCTGCCATCTGCGCGCGCACGGCCGTCTCGCACTTGTCGGAGGTCTGGTCGACCTTGACTTGGAGGCAAGCGCGGACGCGCTCTCGGCTGCGGGCCTTGTACTCGGCGGAGCACAGCGTCTTGATATCGTTCATGCAGGCGGAGCGGACCGCATCCTGCGCGAAGGAAGGGGACGCGCCAACAAACGCTAGCGTGGCCGCGATCGTAAGGAGAGTTCGCGAGATAAGCATGAGAAGCAGATCCTTTTTTGCGGTGCCAACAGCGGCGGCGCACGCGCTTCATACATATTGGCTGCACGAGTGCCAATAGAATTGGGCGAGGCGTGTCGACCCATAACTAGCAAAGTGTCGTATCTCAGCCGGTGAACGCGCCGCTTGGCCGAAAGAAATGCAAAGACTGGGTGATCCGCTTCCGGCCGGTTTCGGCCAAATGGCAAACGTGAACAAACGTCCGCTTCCAAGAGGCAGCGAAGCCGTCCTGAACGTCCGAATTGGTGGTGGGTTCAATCGGTGGTCGCAACGCGCCATTCTCGAGGTGAGAGGGGTGTGAGCGATGAAGCAGCGGAAGCGGATCTACTATTCGGCGGCGCAGCGTGCGGAGATCTGGGACCGGTGGCGTCGGGGCGAGTCGATGAGTTCGATCGGCCGACGGTTTGATCGGGAGTCCTCGTCGGTGTTCTCGGTGCTGTCGCCATCGGGCGGCATTCGGCCGGCCGAGCGCCGGCGTTCGGCGCGAGCACTGAGCCTGGCCGAGCGCGAGGAAGTCTCCAGAGGTCTGGTCGCGGGGCGTTCGCTCAGGGCGATCGCCAGCCAGCTTGGCCGCGCGCCCTCGACAATCAGCCGGGAGGTTGGGCGGAACGGCGGGCGGGACCGCTACCGGGCGATAGGGTCTGACCAAGCGGCGTGGGAGCGTGCGCTGCGCCCCAAGCCCTGCAAGCTGGCTTGCCATCCGCGCTTGCGCCGAACAGTGTCGGCGAAGCTGCGCCGCAACTGGTCGCCCGAGCAGGTTGCGGGTTGGCTGGGGTGCCGCTTTCCGGATGAAGATCAGCATCGCGTGTCTCACGAGACGATCTACAAGAGCCTCTATATTCAGGCGCGCGGCGTCGAGCTGCTCGAGCATCTGCGGGCGAAGCGTACGATACGGCGCTCGCGCCATGCCAGCCTGAAGCGTGACGGGCTCGGCCAGATCAAGGACGCGGTCCCGATCAGTGAACGGCCGCCCTGCGTCGAGGACCGCGCCATGCCCGGGCACTGGGAGGGAGACCTCATCTCAGGGGCGCGCGGCAGCCATGTCGTGACGCTGGTCGAGCGGCAGTCGCGCTACGTGATCCTGGCCAAGGTCGCGAACAAGCAGACCGCGACCGTCGTCTCGGCGCTGATCGGGCAGGCGCGCAAGCTGCCCGGAGACCTCTGCCGGTCGCTGACCTGGGACCGCGGCAAGGAGCTTGCCGACCACCGGCGCTTCACCCTGGCGACCGATGTCGAAGTCTACTTCTGCGATCCGCACAGCCCGTGGCAGCGCGGCACCAACGAAAACACCAACCGCCTGCTACGCCAGTATCTGCCCCACGGCATCGACCTCTCGACCTTCAGCCAGGCCCAGCTCAGCACCATTGCCAGGCAGCTCAACGAACGACCCAGAAAAACCTTGAACTATCATACCCCAACTGAAACGTTCGCACAGGCCGTTGCGACCACCGGTTGAACCCACCGATCCTCCATGGCACAATGGCTGACATGACCGATGACAGCCACCCGATCGTGCCCGGCGGCAGACATCGCAGCTTATGCCATAGCGCGAAATGTATTTCACGGCACCGATCGGCAACGCTATGCGGCACAGGGCAGCTCTAGCGTAGTACAATCGGCGATGCATAGTTGTCAGATACGTCCTGCTTGGGGCACCATTTTCACAAGGTCCTCGCGGCTGTTCCCTCCGCTTCGCTGCGAGGCCGCTGCGGGCGCGCGGTTGCGCTTGCGAACACTTGGGTTCGAGGGTGTCCCAAGTCCTCGCGGCTGTTACCTTTGCTTCGCTGCGGGGCCGCAGCGGGCGTGCGTTTGCGCTTGCCGAGCCTGGCGGGGCTGAGGCATCTTGTTCGATATATCCTCACAGCTGTTCCCCCTCGCTCCCCCCTGGAACTTTTTCCTACTTCGGCACGCTGGTTCTAGCCCGCTACAAGTAGAACATTCGAGGAGAGGGCTCATGGACATGCCGCTCGAGATCGGCGCGCAGCGCTACCAGGCGGATGCCGCCTACCCCTACGCCCGCGATCCGCAGCTGCGCTTCGATCAGCGCAGGCTCGCCTCGCTGGTCGGCTACGTCGCCTTCGGCCTGCCGTTCGTGCTCGGCCTGGGCGGGTTGATCGTCGGCCGCCAGCGCGCCTCGTTGAGCGCCTATTACTACGAACCGCTGCTGCTGGGCGATCTGTTCGTCGGGCAACTCACCTTCATCGGCGCGCTGCTGCTCGCCTATCGCGGCTGGACCCGCGATGTCGCGCGGCTGGCCTCGATCGCGGGGATCGCTGCGCTCGCCGTCGCGCTTTTCCCGCACGAGGGGTGGGAGGAATTGTGCCGCGAGCGCGTCGGCGGGGTGCGGGCGGGGCCGGTCTGTGCGCTGCCCGACTGGCTCGAAGCGGCCAGCCCGGCCATCCATTTCGGCGCCGCTGCCATTCTCTTCCTCGTCCTCGCCTTCTTCTGCCTCGCGGTGTTCACCAAGCTCGAGCCGCATCAGATCGAGGGCAATGCGCGCTGCCTGACCAAGCGGGCGCGCGACAGTATCTATCGCATCAGCGGCCTCCTCATCCTCACCTCGATCGCGGGGATCGCTATCGCCAGCCTGGTCGATCCGAACTGGTCCCGGAGCAATCGGCTGGTCTACTGGCTCGAGTTCCTCGCCCTTGCCGCCTTCGGCATCTCGTGGATCGTCCAGGGCCGCGCCTCCGGCCTGCTGCTGCTCGATGGGCGCGACCGGCGCGACGCCGCGCTCGCGCGCGCAAGAGCCGCCGAACCCGAGAACTGACGCAGCCGCCCCTGTTTCCAAGCGACAGTGGCGCTGCACGGCTCTATCAGGGCCCCTCCGCCGATGATCGAACCCCCCTCCTTTCACGCGCTTGCCGCCATGGCGCTCACCGTGGCGATGTTCATCGCCTTTGCGCGCGGCAAGCTCTCGACCGAGATCGTGTCGCTGATGGTCATCGCGTTCATCGCGGTCGGGCTCTACTTCTTCCCCCTGCCGCACTCGCTGCCGACTGATGGCCTGGCGATCGCCTTCTCCGGCTTCGGCCATTACGCCCTGATCACGATCTGCTCGCTGATGATCATGGGCCGTGGCCTGGTCGTCACCGGTGCGCTCGAACCGGCCGCGCGCCTGCTCGAGCGGGTGTGGAAGATGAACCATCAGCTCGGCCTCGCGGTGTCGCTGCTGATCGCTTTCTCGCTCTCGATGGTGGTCAACGATACGCCGGTGCTGGTCCTGCTGCTGCCGATCTTCGTCGCGCTCGCCCAGCGCGGCGCGATGCCCGCTTCCAAGACGCTCATTCCGCTCAACGCCGCGGTGCTGATCGGCGGAATGGCGACCACCATCGGCACCTCGACCAACCTGCTCGTGGTCTCCATCGCGCGCGACCTCGGCATGCCCGAGATGAGCGTCTTCCATTACTCCCCGATCGTGCTCGCCGCCTCGCTGGTCGCCTTCCCCTATCTGTGGCTGGTGATGCCGCGCCTGCTCAAGGACAATTCGCCGGGCAACAATCTTGCCGAACGCCGCTTCGTGGCGCGCATGCGGCTGCCGCCGGGCAGCGATCTCATCGGCAAGACCTTTGCCGAGGTCGAGCAGCGCCTGCCGACCGATTTTCGCTTCGAGCAGGCGCCGGCCGGCGCGTTCGAGCAGGGCCAGCAGTACCTCATCTCGGGCACGCAGCAGGCGCTCGAGGATGCGACGCGGTACTTGAAGACGCAGCTCGCGCCGGCATGGGTGATCGAGAAGATCCGCGCAGCGTCCCGCGCGCAGGGGGAGGATATCTCGGTCGTCGAAGTAGTGGTCACCGCCGATTCGCGGATCAACGGGCGCACGCTCGCCACCTCGGGCATCGCCGATCTCTACAGCGTCGCGGTGCTCGGGCTCTACAAGCCCGGGCGGCCGCTGGGGCGACCCGAAGTCATTTCCGACCGGCGGATGCTGCGTCTCGCCGAGGGCGACGTGGTGCTGGTTATGGGCCTGCACTCGGCGATCGAGGAGTTCGCGCAGACCGACAGCCTGCTGCGGCTCGAGGGGGCGACCCTGATGCCGCGCCGTTCCAAGGCGGTGCTGTCCGCGCTGATCATGTTCGGCGCGGTGGGCTCCGCCTCGATCGGCATCCCGGTGCCCGATCTTGCGAGCGGCGGGTTTACCTTCTTCAAGCTGCCGATCGCCATCTCGGCGCTGGCGGGCGCGATCCTGATGTTCGTCACCGGCTGCGTGAAGTTCGACCGGGTCGGCCGTGCGCTCTCGGGCAAGGTGATCGTGCTCGTCGCCGCCTCGATCGCGATTGGCCGGGTGGTGCTCGATACGGGCGCCGCCGCCTGGCTCGGCGAGGCGCTGGCGCTCGGCCTACAACACTTACCCCCCGCCGGCGTGCTGGCGGCGATCATGCTGTTCGTGACCCTGCTGACGAATTTCGCCTCGAATGCCACTGCCGCCACGGTCGGTACGCCGATCGCCTTCTCCATCGCCACCCAGCTCGGCCTGCCGCAGGAGCCGCTCATCCTCGCCGTGCTGTTCGGCTGCAACCTGTGCTACGCAACGCCGATCGCCTACCAGACCAACATGCTCATCATGGCCGAGGGCAATTACACTTTCGCCGATTACCTGCGCACCGGCGTGCCTTTGGTAGTGCTGATGGTGGTGACGCTCAGCATTCTGCTGGTGGTAAGCTACGATATGTGAAGGAATTTGTCCCGTTAAGGGGCAGGCGGTGATCGCTTCGCCGCATTTGCGGAACCGGGCGAGAGCATCGTCGGTTGGGCGGTCACGTTTCCATCAGGAGTATGGTCTGTTGACCCAAGAACGCATCGCACGTGTGGACTCGTCCGCAGCCGGCACCCACACCCACACCACCGTCATCACCGATGGGCCGAACCGCGGCGGAGGATCGGCGTTGCTGATCATCCTCGTCCTCGTCGTGCTCGGCCTCTTCGCCTTCGTGCTGCTCGGGCCGATGGCCGGGGCCAAGGTCGCCAAGGACAATGCCGTCGCCGATGCCGCAGGCTCGGTCGGCGAAGCGGCCGAGAGCGTCGGCGCGGCGGCCGACGGGGCGGCGGACGCGATCACCAATTGAGCCGTCCTCGCCATCCCGCGCGAGCGGGCGGGGTGGCGGGGTGGTTCCCGGCCCCCCGCGCGCCTATTCCGCCGCCGCGATCCCTTCTTCCGCCGCCTTGCCGCGCCGGTTGAAGCGAACCGACCACCACAGCGAAATGCCGATCAGCGTCGCGCCGATCAGCCCGGTGATCGTCTCGGGAATGTGGAACCGCGCCGAGACGAGCATGATCGCGCCCAAAGCGATGATCGCCCAGAACGCGCCATGCTCGAGGAAGCGGTACTGCGCCAGCGTGCCCTTCTCGACCAGGTGGATAGTCATCGAGCGCACGAACATCGCCCCGATCGACAGGCCGAGCGCGATCACCACCATGTTGTTCGACAACGCAAACGCGCCGATCACCCCGTCGAAACTGAAGCTGGCGTCGAGCACGTTGAGATAAAGGAACCCGCCCAGGCCACTGCGCACCGCCGCGCCCGCCAGCCGCTGCTTCTCCTCGTGCAACTCGAGGATCGCGTTGATCCCCTCGACCGCGATGAAGGTGACCAGGCCGAGCATCCCGGCCACCAGGAAGGTCAGCGCCTCCTCGTCCGGCAACATCGAGGAGATGCCCCACAGCACCAGCAGCAGGATGGCGATCTCGGCCGCGGGCAGGGCGGCGAAGCGGCTGAGCTGTCGCTCAATCACGGCGACCCAATGAATGTGCTTGTCCTGATCGAAGAAGAACTTGAGGCCGACCATCGCCAGGAAGGCGCCGCCGAAGCCCGCAATGCCGACATGTGCGCTGCTGACGATCCGCTCGTATTCCTGCGGGTCGTTGAGCGAGAGCCGGATCGTCTCGATCGGGCCCAGCCCCGCGGCAATGGCCACGATGGCGAGCGGAAAGACGATCCGCATCCCGAACACCGCGAAGGCGATGCCCCAGGTGAGGAAGCGGCGCTGCCAGATCTTGTCCATGTCCTTGAGCACGCTCGCATTGACGACCGCGTTGTCGAACGAGAGCGAGATCTCGAGCACCGAGAGCACGACGATGATCCACAACAGCGCCGCGGTGCCCGCCAGGGTGCCGGTCGCGCTCCACCCGTACCAAATGCCCAGCCCCAGGCAGACGAGCGTGAAGATCAGCGAGAAGCCGTAATAGGTGCGCAAGGTGTTCATCGAGCGGCGCAGCTAGGCGCGGGCGGGCGCTCGCGCAAGCGGCTCAAGCCTCGGGACGGTAAAGCTGGTCGGCGCCCGGGAAGCTGCGGGCGCGCACCTCTTCTGCATAGCGGCCCGCCGCCTCGGAGATCGCGGCCGCCATGTCGCCATAGCGCTTGACGAAGCGGGGAGTGCGCTCGAACAGCCCGAGCATGTCCTCGGTGACGAGCACCTGCCCGTCGCACTTTGCCGAGGCGCCGATGCCGATCACCGGGCAGGCGACCTGCTGCGTCAACGCGATGGCGATCGATTCGACCACCCCCTCGGCGACGATCGCGAAGGCGCCCGCGTCGCACAGGGCGACCGCATCCTCGGTAATCTTCCTCGCTTCCGCCTCGCTCTTCCCCCGCGCGCCATAGCCGCCGAGCACGTTGATCGCCTGCGGGGTGAGCCCGACATGGCCCATCACCGGGATGCCGCGTTCGTTCAGGAACTGCACCGTGGGCGCCATCGCCGCGCCGCCCTCGAGCTTCACCGCCGCCGCGCCGCTCGCCTTGAGCAGCATTGCCGCGCTCTCGAACGCGGCTTGCGGCGAGGCCTCGTAACTGCCGAACGGCATGTCCACCACGACCAGCGCGTGATGGCTGCCGCGCACCACCGCAGAGGCATGGTTGGCCATCATCTCGAGCGTCACCGGGATGGTGGAGGGCAGGCCGTAGATCACCTGGGCGAGCGAATCGCCCACCAGCAGGATGTCGCAATGTGCATCGAGCAGCTGCGCGGTGCGGGTGGTGTAGGCGGTCAGCGCCACGATCGGCTCGGCGGTCTGGCCATCTGTCTTGCGCGCGCCGATCGCCGGCACGGTCAGTCGCCGCGTCGGCTGCGGGGTGGGGTGCGCGCGGCTGGTGGCGGTGTCGAGCGTGTAGGTTGACATGGGTCCGGGCTCTAGAGCGGATCGGCCAAGTCATGAAGCGCAATCCATCCCCCCGCTGCGCGCGGCGATCGGGCGCAGGTGTTGCAAGTCGCCCGTTGCGCGGGCAAGCCCGGCCAAAGACAAGTTTCGAGGGGGAGAAGAACATGGCGGCACCGGGCGCGGCGGCGGGCAAGGACGCCTGGTCCTCCAAGACCGCCTTCATGCTCGCGGCGATCGGCTCGGCGGTCGGGCTCGGCAACCTCGTCCGCTTTCCGGCCGAGGCGGGCGAGAACGGTGGCGGCGCCTTCGTGCTGTTCTACATCCTGTGCGTCCTCCTCATCGGCCTGCCCCTGCTCCTCTCAGAAACGCTGATCGGCCGCCGCGGCCAGGCCGCCGCGCCGGTCAGCTTCCGCCGTGTGGCCGAGGAATCGGGTGCCTCGCGCCGCTGGGAATGGGTCGCGGTGCTGGGCGTGCTCTCGGCCTTCCTGGTCCTCTCCTTCTATTGCGTGATCGGCGGCTGGGTCCTCTACTACATCGGCATCTTCGCGATGGACCTTCTCGATACCGGTCTCGTCGGCGGGGCCTTCCAGGGGGTGCCCGCCGCCACCGTCGAGGGCCTGTTCCCGCAGATGATCGAGAACGGGCCGATGACCGTCGCCCTCAATCTCGCCTTCCTCGTCATCACTATGCTGTTCGTGCTGCGCGGAATTTCGGGCGGGATCGAGGTGGCCGCGGTGTGGCTGATGCCGGCCTTCTTCGTGCTGCTGCTCGGCATCACCATCTATGGTGCATTCGGCGGCGCATTCGGCGAGACCATCGCATACCTTTTTACCTTCGATTTCACCAAGCTGACCGGCCCGGTGATGCTTGCCGCGGTCGGCCAGGCGTTCTTCTCCCTCTCGCTCGCCACCGCCACGATGACCACTTACGGCGCCTATGTCGGGAAGGACGTCAACCTCGCCAGCACCTCGACCACCATTTCGCTCGCCGATACCTCGGTCGCGCTCCTCGCCGGTCTGTGCCTGTTCCCGATCGTGCTTGCCGCGGGCCTTGCGCCCGGCGCGGGCCTGGGCCTCATGTTCCAGACCCTGCCGCACGCCTTCCAGGAGATGCCGGTCGGCTCGCTCCTCGGCCTCGCCTTCTTCGTGATGGTCGGTTTCGCCGCTTTGACCAGTTCGGTCGGGCTGATGGAGGCGCCCTCGGCCTGGCTGATCGATGGCTTCGGCCTGGGCCGCCGCGCCGCCGTGCTCACCGTAACCATAGGCGCGGCGCTGCTCGGCGTGGTGTGCGCGCTCTCGACCGGCATGCTTTCTGGCTTCCATCCACTGGGCTTCTGGAACCTGTTCGAGGGGCAGGGCATGCTAGACGCGCTCGATACGCTCACCTCGCGCCTGACTTTGCCGATCGCCGGGCTGTTCACAGCGATCTTCATCGGCTGGATCGTCGACAAGCGCCTGACCGATGCCGAGAACGGCCTCGACGGCGCACTCCACCACTTCTGGCGCTTCCTGATGCGCTGGCTGGTGCCGCTGGCGCTGATCGCCATCCTGGTGGTCGGCATCTTCCCCGATCTGTTCGCCTGAGGATCGGATTTCTTGATTGTCACCGCATTGAAATGAGCTAATAGGCCGCGCACCGGCTGGCGAAGCGGGAAAGTCCCGTGGTGGGCCTGGGTGGATCCTTCCCTGCATGATCTTTGCGCGAGTCAAGCCGCTCGATGCCATCCTGGCGACGGCGCAAAAGAAGGGCCTTCACCGCTCGCTCGGTGCGGTCCAGCTGATGCTGATGGGTATCGGCTGCATCATCGGCACCGGGATCTTCGTCCTCACCGCCGCGGGCGCGCAGAAGGCCGGGCCGGGGCTGATGCTCGCCTTCGCCATCGCTGGCGCGGTGTGCATCGTGGCGGCCCTGTGCTATGCCGAGATCGCCGCGATGATCCCCGTCGCCGGCAGCGCCTATACCTATTCCTACGCCACCATGGGGGAGTTCCTCGCCTGGACCGTGGGCTGGGCGCTGATCATGGAATACGCCATCGCCGCCAGTGCCGTTTCGGTCGGCTGGTCGGGCTATTTCGCCGGCGTGATGCGAGAATTTGTCGGGATAGACCTGCCCGTCTGGCTGTCCGCCGGTCCGCTCTGGCTCGGCGGTGAGGAGGGTGGACTAATCAACCTGCCCGCGCTGTTCATCGCGCTGTTGGTCTCCGGCCTCCTCGTTATCGGCACCAATGAGAGCGCGCGGGTCAACGCGGTGTTGGTCGCGATCAAGGTCGCTGCGCTCATCGCCTTCATCGTGCTCACCCTGACCAGCGCCGAGTTCGATTTCGCCCGCTTCAACCCCTTCCTGCCCGCCGGCTTCCTTGGCGAATGGGGCACGGGGACCGGTGCGGTGGGCGCGGCGGCGACGATCTTCTTCGCCTATGTCGGCTTCGACGCCGTCTCGACCGCCGCCGAGGAAACGCGCAATCCGCAGAGGAACGTGCCCATCGGCCTCATCGGTTCGCTGCTGTTCTGCACGGTCTTCTACATCCTCGTCGCCGCGGGCGCTATGGGCACGCTGGGCGGCCAGCCGATCCTGGGTCCCGGTGGCATCCCGTGGCCCGCCGGCTCGGAGGAGCTCGCCCGCCAGTGCGCCTTGCCGCAATACGCCGATGTGCTGGTCTGCTCGGACGAGGCGCTGGCCCACGTGCTGCGCGAGATCGGCTTCTCGACCATGGGCAACCTTCTCGGCATCGCCGCCTTCGTCGCGCTGCCTTCGGTCATCTTGGTGCTGATCTTCGCGCAGACCCGGGTGTTCTTCGTCATGAGCCGCGACGGCCTGCTGCCCGAGCGGCTGGCCAAGGTTCACCCGCGCTTCAAGACGCCGCATGTGGTGACTATCATCACCGGCATCGTCGTCGCGGTGGCGGCCGCGTTCTTCCCCGTCGGCCAGCTCGCCGACATTTCCAACGCGGGCACGCTCTACGCCTTCTTCATGGTGGCGATCGCAGTGATGCTGCTGCGCCGCCGCGATCCCGATCGCCAGCGCCACTTCCGCGTGCCGGCGCTGTGGCTCGTCGGCCCGCTGACGATCTTCGGCACCATCGGCCTGTTCCTCGCCTTGCCCAACGCGGCCAAGCTGTTCCTGCCGATCTGGAGCTTGCTCGGGCTGATCGTCTATTTTGGCTACGGCCGCTCGCGCAGCCATCTGGGCCGCGGCATGGTCGAGGTGCACGAGCCCGAATATGCCGATCTCGCGCCCAATATTCCGGGCGTCGACCACGAGCCGCGCGAGTGATCGGCCGGTAGCAAGAAAAAAGGGCCGCCCCCGGAAGGGAGCGGCCCTCGCTTCCAACCGCCGCGGGGTTGGGGGGATGCGGCGGTCAGAGCATGGTTTCGGTGTGCTCCTTCATCGCTTCGTCGCGCACGTCGAAGCCGAGCAGCATCTTGGTGTTGTCGAGGAAACCCAGGTCGCTGTTCCAGATTTCGGCCTCGCCCGTCAGGTCCATACGCAGCAACAGCAGATTAGGATCGTCCTTGCCGCGATCGTACCAGGCGGCGGCGGTGTTGTCCCACAACGTGTCGACTCGCTCGCGACTGAGCTCCTGCGTCAGGCGGCCAGAGAAGCGGGCGAACATCTGGTGGGCCTTGTCGGCATAGGTCGCGGTCGCCGGGCCGCCGCCGGCAAAGGTGTGGTCCTTCTTGGTGAAGAACCAGATCGCGTGATTGGCTTCCTTGTCGAGCTGCGCGGTCATCGGCACCGCGGTATGCGGATCGGCGTCGAGCCCGAGGAACAGGAACGGGCTGTCGGCGAGGCTCGTCCAGAACATGTGCTTGAGTTCGGTCGTGTTGGTCATGGGCGCGTTTTCTCCTCTTGAGAAGGCAACGGGAGCGTGCGGGCTTCGGTTCCGTAGGCGGCGGCAAGGGCGATTGCGCTCCCGCCGATGTTGGAACATAAACAGAACGAAGGAGTCGATTCGCCCGTGGACCTCGCCGACCTGCCCCGCGCCGCCGATCTTGCCGCCTGCCGCTCGCTGGGCGCAGACCAGGCTGCCGGTGAGGCGCGCCGCTGGCGGCCCGGGCTGGGCGCGGCGCAGCAGCCGCTTCATAGCGAAGTGTTCGCTCCGGGCGGCGAGGCGAGCGGCGCCTCCTTCGCCTTGCACCTCGCGCTCGAAGGGCTGCGCCTCGCCGAGGCAGGGCGGCTCGAGGAGCGGGCCGTGCTGTGGGTGCAGGACGAGGCGTCGATCCGCCTCACCGGCCGGCCATACCGTGCCGGTCTCCCGCCCGAACTGCGCCGCCGGGTGATCCACGTCGCCGCGCGCGAGCCGGCCGATGCGCTGTTCGCGCTGGAGGAAGGCGTGCGCTGCCGCGACCTCGCCTTCGTGCTCGGCGAGCTCGCCGGCAATCCCCGGGCGCTCGATTTCACCGCCTCGCGGCGCCTCAGCCTCGCGGCCGAGAAGCACGGCGTACCGCTGTTCCTCGTCCGGCTGGATGCCGCGCCCGATCTCTCCTCGGCCCGGATGCGCTGGCAGGTCGCCGCCGCCCCCTCGCCGCCGCCCTTGTGGAACCGCGCTGCGCCCGGCCGCCCGAGCTGGCGCGCCGAGCTGTTCCGCGCCCGCCGCCACCCGCCGGGCGCCTGGTTGCTGCACGAGGCCGACGGCCGGCTCGACGCCTATCCGCTGCCGGGTTCGGGCGAGGGGCAGGGCGACGCGCGGCCCGCGGCAGGGGCGGGGTGATGCGACCGGCGTGAGCCATGCCCGATCCTGTTCCCCCACGCCGGATCCTGGCGATCTGGCTCCCCCGTTTCGCGATCGACCGCTGGCGCCACGGCCTTCACTGCCCGCGCGGCGCAGGGGCTGATGCCGAGCCCGTGGCGCTGATCACCGAGACCGCGCACGGCCCCCGCATCGAAGCCGCCAACGAGGCGGGCCGCGCCGGGGGTGCCGCCAGGGGCATGATGCTGGCCGATGCGCGCACCTTGTGCCCGCGCCTCAAGGCGGTGCCGAGCGATCCCGCGGGCGACCTCGATTTCCTCGAGCGGCTCGCGCTGTGGGCGCGGCGCTGGGGTCCGTGGGCGGCGCTCGATCCGCCCGACGGCCTGCTGGTCGACGTTACCGCGGTCGCTCATCTGTTCGGCGGCGAGAAGCGGCTGGTGGCCGATGTCCGGGCGCGCTTCGCGGCCTGGGGCGGGGGGGGCGCCGGAGGTCTTGCCGCCCGCACCGCCATCGCGCCGACCGCCGGCGCCGCCTGGGCGCTCGCCCATTACGGTCCTGAAGGGACGGTGCTGTCACCTGCTCCTCCTCCTTTGGGGGAGGGGGACCATGCGAAGCATGGTGGAGGGGGTGTCCTCGGCGCGCGCCGCCCGCCTTCGTCAGATGCTTCGCGTCTGCCGCTCCCCTCAGGGGAGGAGGAATTGATGCGCGCCCTCGCCGCGCTCCCCGTCGCCGCGCTGCGGCTCGACGACGACGTGCTCACCGTGCTCCGCCGCCTTGGCCTCAAGCGCCTCGGCGACCTTGCCGAGATCGGCCGCGATGCGCTCCAGCGCCGCTTCCGCAACCGCCGCTCGCCCGCTGCCAATCCGCTGATCCGGCTCGACCAGCTCCTGGGCCGCGTGCCCGAGCCGCTGCTGCCCGTCACCTGTCGCCCCGCGCCGCTGGTCCAGCGCCGGCTGATGGAGCCCATCCGCTACCGCGACCCGCTCGACACCGTCCTCGCCGATCTCGCCGCCGACATGGCGCGCCTGCTCGAAGGCCGGGCCGAGGGTGCGCGCCGGCTCGAACTCGGCCTGTGGCGGGTCGATGGCGAGGTCCTCCACCGCCGCCTCGAGCTCGCCGCCGCCACCCGCGATCCGGCGCATATCTGCCGCCTGTTCGCCGCCAGGCTCGACGATATCGAGGCGGGCTTCGGCATCGAGATGGTCCGTCTCGTGGCGACCTGGGCCGAGCCGCTCAGCCTCTCCCAGAGCGATCTCGAGGCGGCGGCCGAGGAGCACGGCACCTCGCTCGCCGCCTGTCTCGATCGGCTGACGGTGCGCCTGGGCGAAGCCGCGGTGCGCCGCCCGGTGCCCTTTGCCAGCCACCTTCCGGAGCGCGCCCAGCGCTGGCTGAGGCCGCTCGATGCGCAGCCCGCGGCCGCCCACGACCTGCCGGCCCGCAGGAGGCCCTTGAGGCTGCTCGACCGGCCCGAGAAGATCGCCGTCCTCTACGCCACGCCCGATGGCGATCCGCAGCAGTTCCGCTGGCGCGGCAAGGTGCACGAGGTGGTGCGGCTCGAGGGCCCCGAACGGATCGCTCCCGAATGGTGGCGCGAGCGCGGCAGCACCCGCTTGCGCGACTACTACCGGATCGAGGATGCCGCCGGCCGCCGCTACTGGCTCTACCGCGCCGGGCTTGCCGGCGATGGCCGCGGCGGCGCGCCCGACTGGTTCGTCCACGGCTTGATCGCGTGACCCGCTTTCACAGGACGAGCGGCGCAAACCAGTAGGAGAAGGCGGTGATGGCGCCGATGGCGATCAGGTTGAGCCGCAAGCCGCTTCGCGCCATCTGCGGCAGGGTGACGTGCCCCGTCGCATAGACCACCGCGTTGGGCCCCGTCGCCATCGGCAGCATGAAGGCGCAGCTCGCCGCGAGCACCACCGGGGCGGCGAACAGCACCGGGTCGATCCCGCCACCTTCCGCCAGCGCGATCAGCACCGGCATCACCGAAGCGGCGGTGGCGACATTGGAGGTGATCTCGGTCATGAAGATCACGAAGGTCGTTACCAGCAGGATCAGCACGATGACCGGCAGCGCCGCAAGCACCTGCAACTCGCTCCCGATCCACAAGCTGAGCCCCGAGCTGCGGATCGCCCAGGCGAGCGCCATCCCGCCGCCGAACAGCAGGAGGACGCCCCACGGGATGCTCTCCGCCGTGCGCCAGTCGAGCAGCCGCTCGCCCGGCCGCTCCGCGCTGCCGGCGGGGATGAGGAAGCACAAGACCACGCCGATGATCGCGGTGACGTGGTCGGTCAGGCCGGCGAGGGGCGTGACGCCGGCGATCTCGAGCTCGGCCAGCGGCAGGCCGAACATCCACAGCCCGGCGACGAACGCGAACACCGCGATCACGCGCTTTTCCGGGCGCGTCAGCGGGCCGAGGCCGGCAAGGCGCTCGCGTATGGCCTCGCTCCCGCCGCCGAGGGGAGCGTTGCCCAGAGGATAGGTCCAGCGCACCAGCACCCACCAGGCGATCGGCGTCAGCATCAGCACCGCGGGAATGCCGAACGCCATCCAGGTGAGAAAATCGATGGTTACGCCGGTGCTGGCCTCGAGCGAATCCTTGATCAGCAGGTTGGTGGGCGTGCCGATGTAAGTGCCCAGCCCGCCGATCGAGCAGGCCCAGGCGACGCCCAGCAGCAGCACGAGCGCGGTCCGCTCCTGCGCTTCCCCGCTCGTCCCCCGCGCGGCGGCAACCGACAGCACGATCGGCGCGAGCATGATCGCGGTGGCGGTGTTCGAGATCCACATCGACAGCGTCGCAGCGGCGATCATGAAGCCGCCCACCAGGCTTGCCGAACTGCCCGAGAAGCGGCTGACGATGGCGAGCGCAATCCGCTCGTGCAGGTTCCAGCGCTCGATCGCCCGGGCGATGATGAAGCCGCCCAGCAGCAGCACGACGACCGGGTGCAGGTATTCGCCCGAAACTTCGGCCACCGGCGCCATGCCCCCCAGCGGCAGCACGATGATCGGCAGCAGCGAGGTGACCGGGATGGGAATCGCCTCGCTCACCCACCAGATCGCCATCAGGCAGGTGAGCGACAGCACCAGCCAGGCAGCCTGGGCGCTGCCGGTAACCTCACTACCAGGATCGGCGCCGGCGAACATCGCCGCCATCCCGGCGGGCGCGTCCATCGCCTGCAACGCGAGGAAGACGGCCGGTCCCAGCACCAGTCCGAGCTTCTGGCGCAGCGTGAGTTTACCGGCCGGTTCCATCCTTAGCGCACGCTCCCCCGCGCGCCGGGAGAAGAGAGCGTCTGCGGTTCAATGACAAGCCCCCAATCGCCTGAAGGGGCCGCTTCGACGCAATCTTTCGCGTCGAGCGCGCCGGCCCGCAACGCGGCACCGAACCCACTCGATGGACCCTCGACGACCTGCGCGAAAGCATGATGAGTCCACTGGTGTCAGGCAGATGGGCGTGGCGGGAGGCGCTTGCGCCATCCCCGGCGAAGCGAGCTCTGAAGCTCTCGTCCCGTTCGTTCGAGCCGTGGCATCCGATCCTCGCAAATGATCGTATCGAGGTTGAAGCAGCAGGGCAGCCGGTGTCGGCATCGGCTGCTATACCTATACGATACACGAAAATTAATCTGTGCTACCAAGACCGGACTTCAATAGTAAAGTATTGTTCCAGGAACCGGTATTCGGCATAAGGATTTAAGGGGAAAGGAGGTGTCACATGCACCGTATTCTTCCCCTGGCCTTGCTGATGGCCACTGTCGCCGAGCCGGCCGTTGCCGGCGAACCCCCCTTCCATCCCCGAACCGCCGTATCCGAACAGACGCTGCTCACCGTGCGCGGCACTCAGGCATGGCAACTGACGAGGTCCAACCTCGCCAGCCTGAGCGAGGCGCAGGGCGACGCTTACCTGCAGTGGGTTGGCAGGGGCTCGCGCACCCAGATGGATGTGTGGTGGGGAACGACCGGCGCCTCACTGATCGCTACTGCGGTCCGCGGCGGAGACTGACGGCTAGGGCGCCGGCGGCGGCAGCCAGGTCGGCGTGACGACATCCCAGGCGGCCAGGCCACAGATGCGTTGCAGGCCCTCCAGATCGAGAATGCGAAGAACGCCCCGGCGATGCTCGATCAGGTTTTCCTGCCGCAAGCCGGCGATCAACTGGTGGACGTAGACCGGCGTGACGCCCACCGCCTCGGCCACCTGGCGCTGCGTGAGCGGAAGATCGAGGCTATGCCCGATCAGTTCGGCAAGCTTGCGCATCCTCTCACCGATCCGGAACAAGAACGCAGCGAACCGCGTGCGGGCCGATACCGCATGGAGCGCATTCCACTCGCCGCGCGCCGCACGTTCCTCCTGTGTTATCAGCAGCATCGTCGCCGCCAGCCGCGGATGCCGGACGAACATGTCCTTGAGCAGAGAGCCCGGATACCAGCGCAAGTTGGCCCGGGTGAGGGCGAAGGTGCGGTCGGACGGTGTGGCGAGCACGAAAGCGGCCATCGCGACCGGATCGCCTGGCAGCTTGATCGAGTTGATGCGTTCGCGTCCATCTTCCCAAACGATTGAACTGGCAACCCAGCCTTCGAGGAGGACGAACAGCCCCTCGCCCCGATCGTGCGGATAGATCGTCTGCTCGGGCTCGACCTGCCGGTCTTCGGCGGGAGCCGAGCTCATGAAGTCGATTTCAGCCGGTGTAGGGGTAATGAACGGCAGCAGACGCAGCGTTGCTACCGAACCTCCTGATCCGACCAAATTGTCCTCCTTTGGTACAGCCCAAACAAAACAATGCGTTATAACCAATTTACGGGTATTGTGCCAAGGACAAGTTAATCTAAACAAAACAACGCGTTATAACGTATTTACGGGAATTGTTCCAAGGACAAGTTAATCTATTTGATTTAAGGTTCGATAAAAATGAGGTAGAAGGGCGGCGAGTCAAGAGATTCCGGCGGCGAGACCGGGACGAATAGGGTTCGGGAGTGGTCCGTCTATCTGCTGACGGCGTGATCCGATCCACCGGTCGCATCGTAACTGGTAGGGAGGTCACAAGTGCACGTCATGCCCCGCCATCCGGCGTCCCCGGTGATCGAGCGCATTTCCCATGGCCTGATGAACAATGACACCAGGACCATGAGGTGGCGAGCTTGAGCATCGAGACCATCGTCGCAACGCGCGAGCAGCGGGTCCCCCGCTATCTGCCCGAGCACGACCGACTGCGCATCGCCCCGGCCCGTCCTGCGCCGCCTGCTGGAACCTGTCCCGACGCGATGGTGCGCGAGATCGCCCGGCAGTGTGATGCGAGCGAGCTTGTCGCCTATTGGCAGGGCCCGGGCGCCGAGTTGCAGCTGGTCGGCAGCTTTCGCTCCGAAACCGCCCCCAGAGGCCGTGCCCGGTTCGGCGAGCCCGTCCTGGCCGATCCTTTCGTCGGCATGCCGCTAGGCGACCAGCCTTACAGGGTGCGCTGGAATGGCGGAAGCTTCACCATGGCGATGCCGCTCAGCACCGGAACGCTGAAGCTCTCGGGCACGGTGGCAGCGCAAGATGCCATGAGCCGGCAAACATGTCTCGCGACACTCGATCCCCTCTCCCCCTTGATTGTTATCTTTTTCGAGCAATGGCTGGCGACACGTGAGGTGATCGACCGGATGATCGGCTTCAGCCAGGGGATCGACGGCAGCGGCGTCGCCACGATCCTGCTCGGCGACAGTGCCGCGATCATTCACGCCAACCCCGCCGCGATCGCGATCCTCGACCAGCAGGACGGACTGCGCCGGTGCGACGATCGGCTCGTCTGCACGCAGTATGCCGATACGCTGCGGCTTCAGACGGCGATGGATCACTTCCGCTTTTGCCAAACGGGCGGTGGAACGAAAGAATTCAATCCGGTGCTCCCTGTCACACGCGACAGGCGCCGCGCCTTGACGGTCGCGCTCACGGCGGTGCGTCCGGGCATGACGCGCAATCCCGAGGCTCTGCGCGCCGTCGCCTATGTATTCGATCCCGACCAGGATCTGACCGATGCACTCCAACCCGCCTGCCGTCTGCTGGGCCTGTCCAACAGCGAGGCGCGCCTCGCCTGCGCGCTGGTCGAGGGCATGCCCCTCAAGGATGCGGCGGCGCGCATGGGGCTGCAGGAGCAGACCGCGCGCTCCTACCTCAAGCAGGTCTTCGCCAAGACCGGCACCGCACGACAGGCCGAACTCGTCAAACTGATGCTCAAGAGCGCCGTGCGAACCGCCGGCGGTAAGGGCTTCGAAGTGATCATGTAGCGATATGGTACAAGATCTTTTGTAATCCCCCCAAATGGGGGCAATGATTGCACCCGCTTCGGGGGCAGAAAATAGTTAACTTCTCGTTTACGAAAGTCCGGGGCCGCGAAACGGCCTTCACTCGTCGGTCCAGTTGGACGGGTGGGAACAACGAGAAAGAGGAAGTCATCCATGAAACTCAACCTTCTTCACAGCTGCTCTGTGGCTGCGCTGCTACTCGCGGCGCCGGCCATGGTGCACGCACAGGACGTGAGCGGCGAAGGCATCGCGAACGCCAATGGCGACGACGGCATCGACAGTTCGTTCAACGGCAACGGGGATTCGGACGACGATCTTGCCGATCTCGACAACTCTTTGAACGGCAACGACCTGTCGGACAATTCCGATGACGACGGCTTGGACGATTCGTACAACGGCAACGACCTGTCCGACAACTCCGTCGATACGGACAACTCGACCGACACCGATGACAGCAACAACGATAATTCGATCGACGTAGCCGACAGCGGCAACGATAATTCGGATAATTCGATCGACGTGGCCGACAGCGGCAACGACAACTCGGACAATTCGATCGACGTTGCCGATTCGGGCAATGACAACTCGGACAATTCGCTGAACGTCGATGTTGCAGACAGCGGCAACGATAATTCGGTCGATACGGACAATTCGGTCGACACCGATGACAGCAACAACGACAACTCGATCGACGTCGCGGACTCGGGCAACGACAACTCGACCAACGACAGCAACAACGATAATTCGATCGACGTCGCCGACTCAGGCAACGACAACTCGGATAATTCGATCGACGTCGCCGACTCAGGCAACGACAATTCGGACAATTCGATCGACGTGGCCGATTCGGGCAATGACAACAGCTCGGCATCTTCCGGTCGGAACGCTGCCAACAACGGCTCCACCGTCAACGACAGTTCGGATAACTCCGACAACTCGATCGACGTCGCGGATTCGGGCAACGACAGCTCGGATAATTCGATCGACGTTGCCGATTCGGGCAACGACAACTCGACCAACGACAGCAACAACGACAACTCGATCGACGTCGCGGACTCGGGCAACGACAACTCGACCGACATGGACGACAGCAACAACGACAACTCCACTTCGGGTGGTCGCTTCGCTGCCAACAATGGCGCAACGGTCGAAGACAATTCGGATAATTCCGACAACTCGCTGAATGTCGACGTTGCTGATTCGGGTAACGACAACTCGACCGACAACTCGACCGACACCGACGACAGCTACAACGACAATTCGATCGATGTGGCCGACTCGGGCAATGACAACTCGGACAATTCGATCGATGTGGCCGACTCCGGCAATGACAACTCGGACAATTCGATCAATGTCGCCGATTCGGGCAATGACAACTCGACCGACAACTCGATCGATACCGATGACAGCTACAACGACAACTCGATCGATGTGGCCGACAGCGGCAACGATAATTCGGTCTATGTCTCCGACGGGTCCTACCTGTTCGGTGACAACGCCATCGTGGCCAGTTCGACGCTGTCGAGCTACGTCACCGGCGTCAGCGTCGTTTACGACGATGGTGTTGGCGATGGCGGCGGTACGCTGAACAACAGCCTCAACAATGACGGCAGTGCGTTCTCGAACCTGGCCGGCATGCAGGCGATCAACCAGAACACCGGCGTGGGCGCTTCGCAGAACGCGAACGTTTCCGTGGCGGTGTCGACTGGCGACGTCAGCTTCTGATCGGATCTTTGGCCGGCCTGTCCTTCGGGGCGGGCCGGCCTTCGACCACGAGGACGAACAACATGATCCATCCATCTAGGACGATGCTCGGCCTGACCGCCGCCGGGCTGCTGGCCGCTTCCGCTCCGGCTCTGGCTCAAGACCGGGCGATCGGCGAAGAAGCGAAGGTGACCGGGCAGGCTTCTGTTCAGGCCAGCGCTTCGGTATTCGGCGCCGCGGCAGTTTCCGAAGCGACATTGCAGGCCATCGCGGGTCGCGAGGACAGCACGCAGTTTTCTCAGGCGAACCTGAGAGCTGGCGTGTCGCAGAACAGCGTGGGCGACAACGCCACGACCGGCGCCGCGCAATTCGACGGCAACGCCTTCCAGAACATGTCGGGCCTGTCGATCCTGAACGTCAACACCGGCAACAACGTCGCGATCAACGCGGCGATGAACGTCAACATCTCGATTTCGCCCGCCCCGTGAAACGCATCATGGCAGCCTTGCTGGCCGCCGCGCTGCTGGCGGGTTGCGCGGCGCAACTGGCCGAAGAACGCCCGCTGGTCGCGTCGGGGCCGACGGGAAGCGGCGATCTTCGGGTCCCGCTCGCCTCGCTCGAAGAGACCCGCTTCGCCGGAGTGATCCGTCAGCAATATGATTTCAGCTGCGGCTCGGCCGCGCTCGCCACGTTGCTGCGCTATCATTACGATTACGACGTGCGCGAGGAGACCGCCTTTCGCGGAATGTGGGCCAAGGGCGAGCAGGAGCAGATCCGCCGCGTCGGCTTCTCGCTGCTCGATATGAAGCGCTGGCTTTCAAGCCGCGGGCTCGAGGCAGATGGATACCAGGTCGATCTGGAGCAGATCGGTAAAACGGGCGTCCCCGGCATCGCCCTCATCTCGGTCAAGAACTACAAGCATTTCGTGGTCGTGAAGAGCGTGCGGGAGGACGAGGTGCTGATCGGCGACCCCTCGCTCGGCCTCACCGTTATGCCGCGCGCCGACTTCGAGAAAGCCTGGAACGGCATCTATTTCGTTCTGACCGACGATCAGGAACGTGCCAAGCGCGCCTTTGCCTCGGACCGCTATTGGGCTTCGTACACCAGGGCGCCGCTCGGTTCGCGCTGGTCCGATCCGGTTAGCCAGCAGGCGCTGATGCTGACCGCGCCGTTCTACGGAGATATTTCATGATTGGCCGTGCCCTGCTCATGCTGCCGCTCGCCGTGCTTTCGATGCCGCTCGAGGCAGCCGAGCGCGGCGCGATGGATGCACCTGTAGTGGAAGACGAGGTTCTGGCCGAGCAGCGTGGCGGCATCCGCCTGCCCAACGGGATCGACGTCGCGTTGACCATCGACACCGTGACCGCGGTCGATGGCCGCATCGTGCTGCAGACCATCACCCGGATCGCCGATTCCGGTCCATCCGTGACCGCCTATGTGCCCGGGGAAGGCGCGAGCGTTTCCGCCGCGTCGCGCGAATGGGGCGAGGGCACGAGCACGAACCTGCCGCAGATCAGCTACGACCGCCAGCGCGGCCTGACCGTGATAGCCGGGCTGCCTTCGGTGCCGCTGAACGTTTCGCGCGGTCCAGCCAACGGCGAGGGGGTTGGCCCCGCCGACGGGCTGCAGCCGATTGATTTGTCCCGTCCGGTGACAACCTCGGCAGGCGTGGTGCACGCCATCGGCACCGGTGGTAGAACCGGCGTCGAACTCATCGGCATGGACATCCAGATATTCCATCTCACCGGCAATGCCATCGGCTCGGCGATCGCCAATTCGGGCAGCGATCGGGCGATCGACACGGCGACCACGCTGTCGATCGACCTGCGCAATGCGGGGCCCGACGTGCTGGGCTCCACGATGCTGCGGGTGGAGGATGTCGCGATAAGGGCCATGGCCACGCGGTTCTGATTCGGGAGGGTGTAAGATGGTGAGGGGTTTTGCCGCCGTGTTTCTGGCGGGAACGATGCTTGCCAGTCCGGCAAATGTCAGCCCGGCACTGGCGCAGGAGGCGGGCGATCCCGCCGTCATTCGCGCCGAGCTCGACTCCGCGATGGAGCGGCTCGAGCGCCAGCAGGAGCAGCTCGACGCCCAGGCCGCCGAGCTTGCCGAGCTGCGCCGCCGGCTCGACCTGTTGCCTGGCCCCGCAATCTCTGACAACGCACCTGCTGTCGTCGCCGCGCAGGCCAGCGCGCCCGGCCCCGCGGGCGACCCTGCCTCGGTTCAGCAGGCCCCGATTCCGCTCGAGCGCGTGGGCCAGGCGCCGGAGGACGAGGATCGACCGATCGAGCTTGCGGTCCTTGACCAGCAAGGCAGCGTGGTTACCCGAGCGGGTCAGCTGACCGGCGAGATTCAGTTCGACTACGCGCGCGCCGATCGCAGCCGCGCGGTGTTCCGCGGGGTCGAACTGGTCGAGGCGGTGCTGGTCGGCGTGTTCGACATCAACGAGAGCCGGCAGGACGTGCTGACCGAGAGCTTCGCACTGCGCTACGGCCTGACCGACCGGCTCGAGATCGGCGCCCGCCTGCCGCTGATCTACCGCGCCGATACCTCGATCGTGGCGCCCGTCGCGGGTAGCACCAACAACGATCAGGCCGCCACCATCGACAGCTCGGTCGATGGCAGCGGCATCGGCGATCTCGAACTGAGCGCGCGCTACCAGCTGATCGACGGGGGAAGGGCGAGCCCGTTCGTCATCGCCAATCTTCAGGCTGTGATCCCGACCGGCTCGGACCCCTTCGCCATCCCGCGCGATGCGCTTGGCAGGGCGACCCGGGCCTCCACCGGGGCGGGCTTCGTCGGCATTTCACCCAGCCTGACCGCGATCCTGCCGAGCGACCCCGTCGTGCTGTTCGGCACCGCGGGCTACACCTTCAACCTGGGTAAGGATGTCGATACGCTGATCCCGCCGGTGCGGATCAGCTTTGTCGATCCGGGTGATGCCGTCTCGGCCTCGGCGGGCATCGGCATCTCCTTCAACCAACGCACCTCGCTCAATCTGGGCTATGCGCATAGCTGGGCATTCGGCACGCGCACCACGACCCAGCTGCTCGATGATGCCGGCATGCCGTCGGAAATGCGCGACACGATCAGCCGCGACCTTCAGATCGGCAGGCTGCTGTTCGGCGTGACCTACCGGATGACCGACCGCACCAGCCTGAACTGGTCGGTCGAGGTTGGGGCGACCGAGGATGCGACCGACCTCAGGACGACCCTGCGCGTACCCTTCGTCATCTTCGGTCAGTAGGCGGGGCGGATTGGCGACGGCCGCAATTCATAGCTTACGTCACCAGCGCCCGCTCCGCGAACTCGGCGCGCTGCCATTCGCGTTTGGCAAGCACTTCGGCCAGATGCCTGGCGGCCCCGGCGATATCGGCGAAGGTGAGGTAGGCGGGTGCGAAGCCGAGACGCAGGATGTCCGGATCGCGGAAATCGCCGATGACGCCACGCGCGATCAGCGCCTGGCAGATCCCGTAGGCGTGTTCATGCCGGAAGCTCAGGTGGCTGCCGCGCTGCGCCGGATCACCTGGACTGACGAGCTCGAGCGAGACGCCGTGCGCTCCCATACACTCGCGCAAGAACTCTGACAGCGCCTGCGACTTGGCATAGAGCCGTTCAACCCCGATCTTGGCGACCAGCTCGACGCCCACTTCCAGCGCGGCGAGCCCCAGCACCGGCGGCGTGCCGCAAAGCAGCCGATCGATCCCCTCGGCAGGTGCGTAGTCTTCGTAGAACGCGAAGGGCGCGGCATGGCCGAACCAGCCCGTCAGCGGCTGTTCGAGCGCAGCCTGGTGCCGCTCGGCGACGAAGGCGAAGGCCGGCGCTCCCGGCCCGCCATTGAGGTATTTGTAGCCGCAGCCGACCGCGAGATCGGCCCCCGAGCCTGCCAGATCGAGCGGCATCGCGCCGGTGCTGTGCGACAGGTCCCACAAGACCAGCGCCCCCGCCTCGTGCGCGGCGGCGGTGAGCCCGGCCATGTCGAACAGCTCGCCGGTCTTGTAATGGACATGGGTGAGGAGGAGCAGTGCGACATCCTCGTCGAGTGCCGCCTCCAGCGCGTCGCGCCGGGCCAGCCGCCGCTGGGCCAGCCCCTGCCGTTCCAGCCCCTCGATCATGTAGAGATCGGTCGGGAAATTCCCGCGCTCGGACAGCACCGCGCGGCGGCCCGGCCGCAGCGCCAGCGCGGCGGCGATCAGCTTGAACAGGTTTATGCTGGTCGAATCGCAGGCGATCACCTCGTGCGGGCGAGCGCCCACCAGCGGGGCGATTTTTGCCCCCACCCGTTGCGCCAGGCCTATCCAGTCCGCGCCGTTCCACGAGCGGATCAGCCCTTCGCCCCATTCGGCCCGCACCACCTGCTCCAGCCGCGCCGGCGTCGCTTTGGGCAGGGCGCCGAGCGAGTTGCCGTCGAGATAGATCACGCCCTCGGGCAGCAGGAACTGCTGGCGGTAATGCGCCAGGGGATCGGCGGCATCGAGCGCCCGCGCGCGATCGAGCATCGTCACGCGAGCTCGCGCAGCACCGCGCGGCACAAGCCCGCATCGCCGCCTGCGATCTTGAGCGGCAGCGCGATCAGCTCGTAGCGGCCGGGTGGCACCTCACCGAGCACCAGCCCCTCCAGGATCCGCATGTCCGTCTCGAATACCGCCTTGTGCGCGTCCATTGTCTTGGAATCCTGCGGATCGAGCGAGGGTGCATCGGTGCCCACCAACCGCACGCCTTGCTCGGCGAGCAGACGGATTGTTGCGGGGGCGATCGCGGTGAAATCCTCGTCCCATTCCTCGTGCGGGAAGCGTTCGAAGGTGCGCAGAAGCACCCGCTCCACCCTCTCGAGCGGCGGCAAATGCGCAGGCCTCACCACCCGCCCGGCGTCGCGCGCATCCACCACCAGGCACTCGCCCAGATACGGCCCCAGCCCCATCGCGGCGATGTCGCCGGCTCCCGCCGCATAATGCAACGGCGCATCGCCATGCGTCCCCGAATGGGTGGAGAGCGTCATCCGCCCGACATTGACCGGCGCGCCATCCTCCATCCGCCAGGTCCGCTCGAAAGTGAAGCGCGTGTCGCCCGGCCACACCGGCAGACCCGGCCGCAGCACCTGCGAAATGTCCCACACGCGCCGCCCGCCGATCACCTGAGGCGCGCTCAAAGCGCTGTCCTCACGCTCAGCAGCTCGGGAAAGAACGCCAGCTTCAGCACGCCCGCCAGGTAAGGCACGCCCGGCGTTCCCCCGGTGCCCTTCTTGAAGCCGATGATCCGCTCGACCGTCTTCAGGTGCCCGAACCGCCAGCGCTGGAAATGGTATTCGAGGTCCACCAGCTTCTCCGCCAGCTCGTAAAGATCCCAATGCTGTTGCGGCGCGCGATAGACCTCGGCCCACGCAGCTTCGACCTCGCGCGAATGGCTCCACGGCACGTCCAGGTCGCGCCCCAGCACCTCCTCGCCGATCGCGAACCCGCGTCGCGCGAGCAGCCGCACCGCCTCTGCATAGATGCTCGGCCGCCCCATCTCCGCATGCAGCCCCGCCGCCACCTCGGGCACCGCCTCGTGCATCGTCACCATGTCCGGGTTGCGCCCGCCGAGCATGAACTCCATCATCCGGTACTGGGCCGACTGGAACCCCGAGGAATTGCCCAGGTGCGGGCGCACGCAGGAATAATCGTGCGGCGTCATCGTCGAGAGCACGTCCCAGCTCGCGATCAGCTGCCCCTGCGCCCGCGCCACCCGGGCGAGCATCTTGAACGCGGGCCGAAGGTCGTCTGCGGCAATGTGGGCGCGCGCCTCCTCCAGCTCGTGCAGGCAAAGCCTGAGCCACAATTCGCTCGCCTGGTGAACGATGATGAACAGCATCTCGTCATGCGCGCCCGAGACCGGGTGCTGCGCGGACAGGATGCGCTCGAGATCGAGGTAGGAGCTGTAGGTGGTCTGGGTCATCGCGTGAAGTGCTAGGCCATGCGCCCGCCTCCCGGCAAGGGTTGCGGGGCGCGGGGTCGATAGCTTAGCAGGCCCTAATGCAAGGCCTCGCGACACTGACCTTGAACCCCACCGTGGATGCCTCCTTCGAGACCGACCGTATTTACGAGACGCACAAGATGCGTGGCCGAGACGAGCGGCACGAGCCCGGCGGCGGCGGCATCAACGTCGCGCGCGTTTTCGTGCGGTTGGGCGGCAATGCGCGCTGCCACTATTTCGCCGGCGGCCCGATGGGCGAGGCGCTCGATGCATTGCTCGATCTGCACCAGCTGGTCCGCTGCAAGGTGGCGATCGGCGGCGAGACGCGGGTCAGCACCTCGATCCTCGAGCGCGAGAGTGGCCGGCACTACCGTTTCGTCACCGAGGGGCCCGGCAATCGCCGAGCCCGAATGGCGCGCGCTCGAGGCCGAGCTCGCCGGGACGACGGGCACTTACCTCGTCGCCAGCGGCTCGCTCCCGCGCGGCGTGCCGGACGATTTCTTCGCGCGGGTCGCCCGGACGGCGCGCGACCGCGGCATCCGCTTCGTTCTCGACAGCTCGGGCCGCGGTCTTGCGGGCGGGCTGGCGGGGGGCGGAGTGTTCCTCGCCAAGCCGAGCATCAGCGAACTCGAGGCGCTGGTCGGCCGGCGTCTCGAGAGCGCGCATGCCATTGCCGATGCCGCCCGCGCGATCGTCACGCGAGGCGAGGCCGAGCACGTCGCGGTGACCATGGGCGAGGCGGGGGCGATGCTGGTCGATGCGGTCGGCGTGCTCGCCCGCCCGGCGATCCCCGTCGCGGTGGCGAGCGCGGTCGGCGCGGGCGACAGCTTCCTGGCAGGGATGATCCACGCCTTGTGCTCGGGGCGCAGCATGGCCGAAGCTTTCGATTTCGGCATGGCCGCCGGTGCCGCGGCGGTGATGACCGAGGGCACCGGCCTTGCCCGGCCCGAAGACATCCACCTTCTGGCCGACCGGGCGCGCACGCCCGCCAGCCGATGAAGGTCGCGATCTTCAGCACCCGGGCCTATGACCGCCGGTTCATCGAAGAGGCCAACGAAGTCGCCGGCGCCCCGCACCGGCTCGTCTTCCACGAGGCCGCGCTCGGCCCGCACACCACCGCGCTCGCCGCGAACGCCGGAGCGGTCTGCGCCTTCGTCAACGATAGCCTCGACCGGCCCACGCTCGAAGCCCTCGCGGGCCACGGCGTCCGTCTCGTCGCCCTGCGCAGCGCGGGCTCCAACCACGTCGACCTCGCCGCCGCGCGCGAGGTGGGCATCGCGGTCGCGCATGTCCCCGCCTATTCGCCGCAGGCCGTCGCCGAGCACGCCGTCGCGCTGATGCTGGCCCTCAATCGCAAGACGCACCGCGCCTACAATCGCGTGCGCGAGGGCAATTTCGCGCTCGAGGGCCTGCTCGGCTTCGACATGCGCAACAAATGCGTCGGCATCATCGGCACCGGGCAGATCGGCCTCGCGACTACGCGCATCCTTCAGGGCTTCGGCTGCCGCGTGATCGGTTTCGATCCCGGCCGCCCGCCCGAATTCGAGGCACTCGGCGGCGCCTATGTCGAACTCGATGCGCTTTACGAACAGGCCGCCATCATCTCGCTGCACTGCCCCTTGAACGAGGCCACCTTCCACCTGGTCGACGCTGCCGCCATAGAGCGGATGCGCGAGGGCGTGATGCTGATCAACACCAGCCGCGGCGCAGTGGTCGAGACGCGCGCGATCATTGCCGGGCTCAAGTCGGGCAGAATCGGCCATCTGGGGCTCGACGTCTACGAGGAGGAACAGGGCCTGTTCTTCCACGATGCGTCCGAGGAGGTGCTGCAGGACGATCTCTTCGCCCGGCTGCTGACCTTCCCCAACGTGCTCATCACCGGCCACCAGGGCTTTTTCACGAGGGAGGCGATGCAAGCGATCGCCGAGACGACGGTTCGCAACATCACCACCTTCGAGGAGAGCGGCGCGCCAGCCCATGAGGTGCGGATGCCTCAGGCCTGAGCGAACCTGCCTAGACGGCCCCCGTCTCCAGCGTATGGGCGGCGGATCGTTCGGCAAGCGCCATCAGTGTCAAGGTCGGGCTCACCGCGCCTGTCGTGGGAAACAGCCCCGCGCCCGTAAGATGGATGTTGGGCACCTCATGCAGTCGCCCGAAGGAATCGCACACCGAACTGCCGGCGCTTTCGCCCATGATCGTGCCGCCCGCGATGTGGCCTGCGCCCATCGGCCCTGTCCATTGTTCGCGCGCACCGGCGGCGCGCATCACCGCCAGCCCCTCCTCGCGGCAATGCTCGATGAGTGCGGGGACGTCCTGGCCGAACGTGTGCTCGATGCGCGCCAGCGGTGCCCCGAACCGGTCGCGCCTTTCGGAAAGCGTCACCCGGTTTCCGCGCTCGGGCAGCTGCTCGACCATTGCTCCCATGAAGGCGAGGTGCTTTGCGCCTGCGCGGATGAAATCGTGCAGGTCCTCCCCGAACAGATCCACCCGCGAGAGCGCGATGCCGAACATGTCGTTGGGCTTCATCGACGAGGCGATCTGCCATTGATAGCTGCCGAACGGCCCCCCCGGCCGTTCGACATAGACCGAGCGGTGGATCAGCTGCCCCGCCGGCACGCCCTGGTAGTTGTGCGTCTCCTCCTCGAACATGCCGAACACCGGCGCCACCGCATCGAGCATGAAATAGCGCCCGACGAGGTCGGAGCCGTTCCCCGGAGCATCGGGCCATTCCCGGCAGCGCGAGTTCAGGAGGATGCGCGGGTTTTGCACCGCCGAAGCGGCCAGCACGATCAGCCCGGCGCGTTCGCAGTGCAGTCGGCCCTCGCCATCGGCATATTCCACCCCCGCCGCAAGCCCGTCCGGCCCCGGCAGCACCCGCATTACGCTCGCGCCGGCGCGGATCTCGGCGCCCGCCGCCTCGGCCAGCGGCAGGTGTGTGACCAGCGGATTGGCGAGCGCGCCGATCGGGCAGCCCGCCTCGCACCAGCCGTCGAGCTGACAGGCCTGCCGTCCGCGATAGTCCTGCGTGAGGATGCCGAGCGGTACCGGCGCGGTCGTCAGCCCCACCGCATCGAAACCGCGCTGGAGCAGCGCGCCCTGCGTGAGCGTGGGGATGGGGGGCAGCGGATAGGGCTCGCTCGGCGGGTGCCAGGGCTCTTGCGCCGCATCGCCCGCAACGCCCACCTCGGCCTGCACCTTGTCGAACCAGGGCCTGAGATCGGCATAGGAGATCGGCCAGTCTAGCGCGCGCCCATAGCGGCGCTGCACCTCGAACACCGGCTCGGGCATCCGCGGCCAGGTGGCGAAATGGTGCAACGCCGCGCCGCCCAGGCCCCATCCGGTGCCCAGGTTGTGTGCGAAAGCGCGGTGATCGCCCGCGAACTCGATTGGCGCCGCTCCCCATTTCAATCGCCGCGACCAGATCTGCGAGCTCTTGAGGTCGTCGAGAGTCCAGGCCGGGCCCGCCTCGAGCACCAGCACCTCTCGCCCCGCCTCGGCCAGCCGCGCGGCGAAGATCGCGCCGGACGCTCCCGCACCGACGACGATCGCGTCGTACTCGCGGCCTGCCCGCTGGCTGCCGACCGTCACCAGGGCGTCCCCGGCAGGATATGCGCCATGTAGGGGATGCCGAGCGCCTCGACCGCATCGCGGGTGCCGTAGACCACGTCCACCGCATCGCTGCGGGTGATGAAGTAGAACAGCGGCGAAGGCGGCCCCTGCCAGCCTGCGGGCGGCGCTTGCGCGATCGAGCCGACGAGGTCGCGCATCTGCCCTGCGTCGAGCGCGGCGAAGGCGGCCCCGTGCACCGCCCGGGCGTGCGCATCGAGGGCTGCCAGCCCCCCGCGGTAAAAGTCGACGAACGGCGGCGGAATGTCGAGATTGCGCAAGATTAGCAGGCTCTCGGCAGGTGGCACGCTGACGTGATGATCGACGAAATGGGCGATGCCCGCCTCCGCTGCCCCCGGCAGCAGCGTATCGCCCAGGGTCTCGAGCGTTCGCGCCTCCTCCGCGGTGAGGCTGCGCAACTGCGCACCCGCCCCGCGCGCTTCGCCAGGCGTCAGAAAGGCCGGCCGCCCGGCTACGATATAGGCGAACGCGCCGATCCCCACTGCCGCGCCCGCGCCGGCGAGCATCGTGCGCCTGTTCGCCTTCATGCGCTTGGCATCCATTCGCGGCGAGGTAGGGGGAGGGGGGGGCAGGATGCTAATACGCGCCGCCATCCTCGGCCACGACCACCGGCCCCTTGTAGCCCTCGCTGACTTGCTCGGCATAGACCCGCTCCGCGTTCGCGGCGGGCATTGCGGGCACCAGATGGGTCAGCACCACCTCGCCCACCCTCGCGGCCGACGCCATCTGCGCGACCTGCTCGGCGGTCAGGTGATGCAAGGCAAGGTGGCGGGCGATCAGCGCCAGACTCTCGCGCGGCACACCGGCCTGCGGATTGGCTCCCATCGCCGCCGCGATCGCCTCGAGGTCGATGATCTCCGTCACCAGCAGGTCCGCCCCATCGGCCAGCCGCGTCAGAGCCTCGCTCGCGCCGGTATCGCCGGTATAGACGATCGACCGCGCCGGCGTGTCGATCCGGTAGGAGAGCGAACCCGCCCCCTCCGCATCGCTGCCGGGGCCTTGCGCGTAGTGGCTGTTCCCCGCCGCGCGCACGGTGATGCCCGGCAGCGGCTCCACCGCTTGTCCGTCGACCAGCTCCACCACCGCCAGGACATCGGCCGGATCGGCGAAGCGATCGCCCACGCCATAGCCGGTGCGCTGCGTCGGCTGGCTGGCGGTGAGCAGGCCCTCGACCAGTTCCGCCGTTCCTTGGGGCCCGTAGATCGTCAGCGGCCTGCGGATATCGAGCGCGTATCTGAGGCCGAGCACCCCGAACAGCCCGGCGATGTGGTCGAAATGAAGGTGGCTGAGGAACACCGCGTCGAGCGTGTGCAGCCCGTGCCCTGCCGCCGCCAGCCGCCCTGCCGCGCCGTCGCCCGCATCGAACAGGAGCACGCCCTTGCTCGAGACGAAGGCGTTGGCGGGCTGCGAGCGCTGGCGGTCGGCGCGCGGACCGCCCGCGGTGCCGAGCGTGACGAAACAGGCATCGAGCGCGGCACAGGGCGGGGCGGGCGCGGTTTCCTCCTGCGCCCTTGCCGGCAATGCTGCGAGGAGTGCCGCCGCGCCAAACCAGGCGCACAGGGGCCCCCGCGCGCTCACCGGGCCGCTACCGCCCGCGCAGGGAACGCCGCGCGCACGATCAGCGGGGTGATTAGGAAGCCCAACGCCACGCCGTAGATCACCTTGAACACCATCACCTGGCCGTAGCTCCACGGCTCCTGCCACAGCAGCGCCAGCACCAGCACCATGGGCGGCACGATCAGCCCCGTCGCCGCCGGCGCGAACACCAGCGCGCGCAGCACCGGGTTTGCCGGCACCCCCCGCCGGGCGCCGCCGCTGCCGAACTTCGCACGCGTGGCGATGGTCAGCGCGATGGTGGTGGCAAGCGTGATCATGAAGGTCGTAGGCACCAGGTCGAAGGCCAGCCCGTTCATCCCCCAGAGCGGGATCCGCTCGACGCCCCCGAACATCAGCCACACGAACAGCGCGCTGATCACGGCGTTGAGCACCGCCGCAATCGCCAGCTGCACGTTGAGGAAGCGGCGCTCATCATCCGACATCGGCGCGGCCCCCCTAAAACTCGAAGCCGAATTCGACGCCGAACTCGGCCGGGGGCGAGACGCCGGCGAATGCGACGCCCAGCGCGCCTCTCACGTCCTGCCCGTTGGTGAAGTAGCGCTCGTCGGTTACGTTCGTCCCGTAAATCGCCGCGCGGAAGCGTTCTGCCGCATCCTCCCATTGCACGCGCAGGTTGAGCAGGCCTACTCCGTCCTGGAACTCCAGCGGCGCGTTGCCCGCGCCGTAGAACACCGAACTGCGGTAGGAGTAGTCGGCTCGCAGGTTGACCGCTCCGCCGGTGCCGAGGTCCAACCGGTAGTTGCCGCCCACCGCCACGTTCCAGGTCGGCGTGACCGGCAGATCGTCGGTCAGGTCGATGCCGAGCGCCAACGGATTGACGAACACGTACTCGTCATGAACATAACCGACATTGCCGTAGATCGTCACGCTTTCGATCGGCCGCGCAGTTGCTTCCACCTCGAATCCTTGGATCTCGTTCTCGCCCGCGTTCTGCGTGTTGAAGAACCCGCTTTGCGGATCGAGCACGAGTAGCTGGATACCGTCATATTGCGAGTAGAACGCGGCCGCGTTGAGCCGCAGCAGGTTGCCGAAAAGGTCCGACTTCAAGCCGATCTCAAAAGTGTCGAGCGTCTCCGGGTCGTAGGGCAGAATTTCGTTGAATCCGCCCATCGGGTTGGGCGAAGGCCGCCCGTTGAAGCCGCCCGATTTGAAGCCCTTGGAATAGTTCACATACATCAGGATATCGGGCGTCGCCTTGTATTCGAGCCCAATGCGCGGGGTGAACTCGGCCCAGTCCTCCTCGTAGGTGGTGGGAATGTTGAGGTTGGGATTGTCGGGCGAGAGCGTGGGCAGGATGATCGGCGGGATGCCAAAGAAACTGAAGACGCCGTCCGTATTGTCGAGGAAGAAATCGAAGCGCTGCTCCTTCTCCTCGTGCGTGTAGCGACCGCCCAGGATGATCGAGAGGCCGGGCAGCACCTCGAAAGAGGCATTGGCGAAAGCCGCCAGGCTCTTGATGTCGAGCGCGAACCGCTGGTTGTTCCTCAGGCAACCCTCCGTGAAGCGCACGTTCGCGAATGGCGCGCCGGTATTGGACCCCAGGCAAATGCCGTTGATGTGGTCGATCTTCTCCTCGAAAGCATAGCCGCCGATCAGCCATTCGAGCCGGTCGTCGAACCCATTGCCATACAGATGGATCTCGGCCGATAGCTGTTCGGTGTCGGTATCGAAGAAGTTGTCGAAGGTGCGAAAGGCGGTGCCGTCGAAATCATTGGTGACGAACTGCTCCAGCTCGCGATAGGCGAGAATGATCCTGACCGAGGCCGCATCGGAAAAGCGCCAATCGTAATCGCCCGACACGCCCCAGGTGTCGAGATCGTTGCGCGGATCGATCGAGTTGAAATTGTCGTCGATGTCGTCCGAGGTGTCCTGCAGCAGCGGCGGAAAGGGCACGCCGAGCGGGGTGGTTCCGGGGATCGGCCCGGCATTGGGATTGAAGCCTGTCAGGATCGTATGCGCCGAGGTGCCGCGCCCGCGCGTGCCCTGTGCGGTCAGCGCCAGGCGCACGTCCTCGTTGGGCTCCCACAAAGCGCGCAGCCTTCCCGAGAGGTTCTCGACATCGTTGTAGGTGTCGCCCGTGAAGACGTTCTCGCCCCAGCCTTCCTGCGTCCGGTAGGAGCCCGAAACGCGCACGCGGAAGACCTCGCTCGCCGGCAGATCGACCGCGGCGTAAACGTCGACCCGCTCGCGCATTCCCAGGGTCAGCCGGCCCTGAACGCCGAAATCCAGGCCCGGATCGGCGGTGGTGATGTTGATCGCGCCGCCGATCGTGTTGCGGCCGAACAACGTCCCCTGCGGTCCGCGCAGAACCTCGACCCGTTCGATGTCGCCGGTGTCGATCGAAGCGCCCTGCAACCGCGCGAAATAGACCCCGTCCACATACACACCCACGCCCGGATCGGCGGCAGGGTTCGAATCGACCTGGCCGATCCCGCGGATGAAAAAGAACGCGTCGTTACCTCCCGTGGGCCCCGCGCTGCGCGTCAGGTTGGGGGTGAATGCGGCGAGCTCCCCCACCGTCTCGGCCGAAAGCGCCTGGATCGTTTCGTCGCCGAACGCAGTGACCGCGATCGGCACGTCCTGCAGCAGCGTCTCGCGCCTCGTCGCGGTGATGACGATCTCGGGCACGCCGCGGTCGTCCGCCACTCCTTCGCTCGCGGGTGCATTGGGCGCGCCTGACTGCGCCATTGCACCGGGTGCCGACAGCGCCATCGCGGCGGCAGAAGCCGTCGCCAGGTAAGTCGTCTTCATCCTCGTTCCCCTCCCTCGTGTGTCATTGTCCTCAGGCGATCATCCCGCGCGCTCCATCCGCGAAATCGGCCGGCCGCGTGCCTCCTTCGTAAGCCGCGCGCCCGGTGACGAAGCTCTCGTCCGGCCCCTGCTTGTCGATCCCGAGCGTCCCATAAGCCTCGGCAATGGATTGTCGCTGCTCGCCCGTCAGCTTGAATTCGCGCTCGAGCGGGTGGTGCGGTGGGCGCATCAACCCGCCGTTCCCGCCGACGAACCACTGGTAGTACTTGAGCTGCGTGAACGGATGCACGCCCTTGGGCAGCAGCGGCGCCATCATCCCGAACAGCGCCTGGTAGGCCGGGATGAGCTTGTAGTAGGTCTCGATCGCCGCCTCGTATTCGCCGGCGTTCATCTGCCGCACGTAATCGGCGATGTAGGGCTTGTCGGGCGATTGCAGCGCCTCGGCGGTCCACGCCCCGCTCCAGCTGGCGCCGTAATACTTGCTCATGATTGGGAACATGCGCAGGTTCACGCAGCCCATCACCAGCCGGTCGTGCACCTTCTCGCACAGGTCGAACAGGATCGCCTCGTCGAGCGTCGTCATCGGCTTGATCGCCAGCACCCGGTCGTGGTCGGCCAACCGGTCGATCACGTTGATGGGGATGTTGCCGGGCGCGAAGTGGCGGAAGTTCCAGCCGTCGGTCGCCCACAGCACCGCGCCGAGGTCGCCCGCCCCGATCATGTCGCGGTACCAGCCCTCGAGTTCGGCCTCGTTGGCGGGCTTCCAGTCGAACGGGGGGTGGAGCAGCATGTGCGTCGCGCCCGCATCGCTGGCGCGGCGGATGAGGCCCTGCTCGTCGTCGAAGCCCTCGAAACCTGCCGGGTAGGCGACCTGAAGCTCGCCCGCCGCTTCGTCGGCGACGATCCCGATCATCTTGACGAGTTCGTCCGGGGTGAGGCCGACACCGGCCAGGAACACCGAGAAGAAGCCGTGGCGCTTGCTCATGCGAACGTCGTGACGGATGCCTTCCTCGTCCAGTTCCTTCAAATCGGGCGTGAAGGAGGGAAGCAGGATGTTCTCGATACCCTGAAACTTCGCGCGCACCGTACCGAGGTCCTTCGTGTTGGGGGCGGGCGGGCGTTCCTGGGTAAGCTCGTTCACTGGTCTGTCTCCTGATCGGTTCGTTGATTGTTCGCCGGCGCGTTCGTGCAGGCTCAAAGCCGCTCCTCGAGCCACGTCGCAAGATCGGTCCGCGCCGGGCCGAGCACCGCGTCGGCCTCGGCCTTGTCGCCGGCTTCGGGGTGGCGCTGGAAGCTCGCGAACAGCCCCGCCAGCATCGCCAGTTCGTCGTTGCGCGTCACCCGGGCGATCAACCGCAGCGCCGGCAGCGGCATCTCGCGCACCTTCCCGCCGGGATGCAGCGCCTCGACATAGCGCTCCAGCGCCTCGCGTATCGTCATGGGCTCGGGGCCGAGCAGCGTGAAAGCCCGCCCCGCCGCCGCCTCGTTGCGATAGGCCGCCAGCACCTGGGCGGCGAAATCGCGTGCCGCAATGTAATGCCAGCGATGCGGCTGGCGGCCGGGAATGACCGCCGCGCCGCCGCGCATGAAAAGGTCGAGCGATTCCATGAAGTGGGTCGGCCGAAGGATCGTGTAGGGCACCCCGCTCGCCCGGATCGCCGCCTCCGCCGCCTGCTTGATCCGCACGCTGAAATAGGCCGGGTCCGCCTCGTCCACTCCGGCGCCCGAGACGTAGGTCAGCCGCTGCACCTTCGCCTGCAGCGCCGCTTCGGCGACCGCCTTCGTGCCCTCAGCCTCGATCGCGATCGCCCCTGCGCGCGTCGTTCCGCGCAGGCTCACATGAACCCCGGCGCACCCCTCGAGCGCGGCAGGGAGCGTGGCAGGCTCGGTCACGTCGCCGCGCCGGTAGTCGAACCCGTCTCCCAGCATCGAACGCGCCTTCTCGGGCGAGCGCGCCAGCACCCGCACCTCCACCCCCTCGTCGCGCAGATGCTCGGCGACCGGCCGCCCGAGCATGCCCGTCGCGCCGATCACCAGCACCGGGCCGGACAGGGAAGAGGGGGCCGGGGCGAGGGGAGGGGCCGCGCTCGCCATCACCCCTCCACCAGCGCCCGCGCGATGCCGAGCCGCAGCACGTCGCGCGTGAAGTCGCAGGCGTAGCCCACCCAGGCATCGTTGAGGAACCGTCCCGCCTGGTATTCGCGCGCCACCCCGTAGGCGCCCAGGATCTCGATGCAGCGCTGCGCATTGGCGATGGCGATGTCGACCGCGGCGGTCTTGGCCGCGGGTGCCTTCAGCATCGCCGCCGCCATCGGATCGGTTTCGCACGCGCGCGCCGCGTCCCACACCAGCAGCCGCGCCGCATCGACGCCGACCTTCATCTCGGCCAGCTTGAGCGCCACGGCCTGGTGTTCGGCGATTGCCCGCCCGCCGCTCTTGCGCTCCTTCGCATAGGCCAGCGCATATTCGTATGCCTCGCGCGCCAGCCCGACGAAGCACGCGGCCAGGCAGACCGGCATTTCGGGCAATTGGGCGAACACCATCGCCGCCCCGTTCTCCGGCCCGACCAGCGCTTCGGCGGGCAGCCGCACCTCCTCGAGGATCAGCTCGGCATGATGCGAGAACGGCCAGCCGATGAGCTCGGTATTGCGCCCGGTCGAGAAGCCGGGAGTGTCCGCCGGCACGTGGAAGATCGACAGCCCCGTGAAGGCCGGCTGTTCGGGATCGGTGCGGGCGATGATGAAGTAGTCCGACGCGACGCCCGCATTGGTGACGAAGGCGGACTTGCGCCCGTCGAGCACCCAGCTTGTGCCCTCGCGGCGGGCGGACAGCTTGGGGCCTGCCGCCGGGTCGGGTCCACCCGTCATCAGCTCCGAGCCGGCAACGTTGGGCTCGCTCTGCGCACCCGCCAAGACCGGGGCATCCATCGCAAGTAAATTTTTGATAAAGCTAGCTTTTTGCTCGGCGCTTCCTGCTCGCAGCACCATCAACGGCATGGTTGAAGTCAGCGCGAAGTAATCGCCGGCAATGCCGACATCGCCCGCGCCCAGCTCCTCCAGGAGCAGCACCGCGTCGAGGCAGGTGCCGCCAGCGCCGCCCATCTCCTCGGGCACGAACAGGCTCAGGAAGCCGAGCTCGGCACCCTTCTTGACCAGTGGACTCACCAGCGGCCAGGCACCGCCATGCGCCCCCGCGCCCCTCGCCACCAGCGGGCGGATCTCCCGGTTGGCAAATTCGCGCGCCGTGCGCTGAAGAAGCTGCTGCTCTTCGCTCGGCTCGAACGCGATCATGCACTTCCTCTCCCAAGCGGCCCTGCCAGCGCCGCGGCTATTTCTCGTAAGACAAATCCTGCCTGTCCCGCCGCCCCTTCGGCATCCCTGATCCGGCGGAGAACCAGCGTGGATCGACGCTGTGCTCCTCCCCGAAATCGACGACCTCGCGGTGATGGGAGAGCCGCCACTCGCCCCCCTGCCGCGCATGCCGCTGCAAGTAGCGCCCCCGCACCATCAGCTCGCGCGTCTCGCCGTCCGCCTCGAGGAGGTGCCAGGCGTCCACATAGCTCTCCCACCGGTCGCCGAGCGCCAGCGTGTTGCTGACGATGTGCCGCGTCATCCGCATGCCGCCCATGAAGCCGATCGCCACCTTGACGAACCCTTCGGGCTCGCCGCGGTAGATTGCCCCCATCTCGATTTCGGCATCGTCGCAGAAACAGCCGCGCAGCAGCTCGGTATCCAGCCGGTCGAGCGCTCTGGCATAGCGCCGCACCAGCGCCTCCGCCTCGAGCGCGCCGATGCCGCCCGCCTCACTCATCGATGCGCGTCTCGCCCGTGCGGTTGTTGATGTAGACCTGCGTATCGAGCAGTTCGATGTCGGGCTCGGCGCCGGTCTGTTCCCTGAGCTTGCCCCGCGCCATCGCGAAGAACGCCTCCGCCGCCGCGCGCTCGTCCCACAGGTACACGCTGGTCCCGCGTCGGCGCTCGACGTCGAGGCTGATCTGCTTGTGGGCCAATGCCTCCTGCGCCCGGTACATCGGCAGCATCTCGCGGATCTCGGCCAGCGCTTCCCCGGCGGTGATCCCCTCGCGCAGGGCAAATCGGACGATCACGGTAACCATGTGGAGGAGCGTATCACGAATTATTTTACCTATGCAATATTTTCTCGAAATTGCCCCTGCCAGCGCGCCTGGAGCCTCGCGAACACGGGCGACCGATCAGTTGAACGGCGTCAGCTCGCGCGGATGGGCGAGGCGGTGATCGGCGCGCACCGGTTTGGATGCGAACAATGGACAGCCGCGATTAGCACCGCCCTGAGCCCCCCTCAGATCGGGTAATGCCCGCCTTGCGTCTCGATCGTCACCCAGCGCAGTTCGGTGAACGCGTCGATCCCGGCCTTCCCTCCGAAGCGACCGTAGCCTGACGATTTCATGCCCCCGAACGGCATCTGCGCCTCGTCGTGGACGGTCGGCCCGTTCACGTGGCACATCCCCGCCTCGATCCGCCGCGCCACCTTCAGCCCGCGCGCCACGTCGCGGGTAAAAACCGAGGCGGAGAGCCCGTATTCGGTATCGTTGGCGAGCGCGATCGCGTGTTCCTCGTCGCGCGCGCGGGTGATCCCTACGACCGGTCCGAAGCTCTCGTCGCGGAACAGCTTCATCGCGGGCGTCACCTTGTCGATCACGTGGGCAGGCACGAGCACGCTGTCGCCGAACTCGCCGCCGACGATCTTCTCGGCACCTTGTGAAAGCGCGTCCTCGACCAGCGCGCGCACCGTCTCGGCCGCCTCGAGGTCGACCACTGCGCCCAGCGGCGTCTTGCCCTCACGCGGGTCGCCCACCGCCATCCCACCGGCCTTCTCGCGGAACTTGGCAACGAACTCGTCCGCCACCTGGTCGACCACGATAATCCGCTCGGTCGACATGCAGATCTGCCCCTGGTTCATGAACGCGCCAAATGTCGCGGCCTTGACCGCCTCATCGAGATCCGCGTCATGCAGCACCACGAAGGGCGCCTTGCCGCCAAGCTCCAGCAGGCACGGCTTGAGATGCTCGGCTGCCCGCTTGGCGATGATCTTGCCGACCCTGGTCGAGCCGGTGAAGTTGATCCGCTTGACCTGCGGCGCGTCGATCAGCGCACCGACCACCTCGGGCGCATCCTCGGCGCTGTGCGTCACCGCGCTCACCGTGCCCTCGGGGAAGCCTGCATCGATGAACGCCTCGACGATAAGCTCGTGCGTGCGTGGGCAGGTCTCGCTAGCCTTGAAGATCACCGCATTGCCGCAGGCGAGCGGCGTCGCGATCGCGCGCACGCCCAGGATCACCGGCGCGTTCCAGGGCGCCATCCCGAGGATCACGCCCACCGGCTCCTTCAGCGCCAGCGCGATGGTGCCCGGCTTGTCCGAGGGGATCACCTCGCCGCCGATCTGCGTCGTCAGCGCCGCCGCCTCACGGATCATCCCTGCCGCCAGGCCGATGTTGAACATTGCCCAGCCGCGCGTGGCGCCGATCTCGTTCATCATGGCCTCGACGATCGCATCGGTGCTCGCCTCGAGCGCGGATGCGGCCTTCATCAGCACCGCTCGCCGGGCATTGGGTCCCTTGGCGGACCATTCGCCGAACGCCGCCTGCGCCCGCTCCGCGATGGCGGGGATATCTTCCGCCTTCATGGCCTTCGCCTCGGACGCGACCTCGCGGGTGATGGGGTTGATCCGCTCGAACTTCATCGCTGCCAAACTCCGCTCGTTGTCGCCGCTATCGAGCGCAAGCAATGAGGGCTGACAAGCACTATCGGCATAAGGAAAATCTATAGCAACCAAGAAAATTGGAATAGCGATTGATGGCCCGGCAGATAATCTTGCCTCGGGGACAAGGATCGATCGCTGAGGGGAACGGCGGCAGTCACGAGGAGGAGGGGTGTGATGGCAAGGCTCTTATATTCGTGCGGCTCCACCGTCGCCCTGGGTCTTGGCCTGGCGGCATTCTTCCCGCTCCACGCTCAGGTCTCCGATCCCGATGCGGCCGAGGAGAGCGACACCGAAGCAATCCTCGAGACGCAGAGCCGTGTCATCGTCACCGCCCAGCGGCGTGAGCAATTTCTCGAGGACGTGCCGATCGCCATTCAGGCTTTCCAGGGCGAGGAACTGGAGCGCGAAGGCTACCGCGACCTGCGCGAGATCATCACGCTGGTGCCCGGCGCCAGCGAAGGCCGCGGCAATTCCGCCGGCATCCGCTCCTACCAGATCCGCGGCGTCTCCTCGTTCTACGGCGACAGCACCGTCGGCTATTATCTCGATGAGGCGGCCTACGTCATCCCCAACCGCAACTACGCCCCCGTCGGCCGTTCGTTCGACGTCGAGCGGGTCGAGGTGCTGCGCGGGCCCCAGGGCACGCTCTACGGCCTGGGTTCGATGGGCGGCACGATCCGCTTCATTACCAAGGATCCCGATCTCGACGCGTTCAACGCTGGCGGCGCGCTCGGCGTCTCGCATACCGCCGAGGATGGCGAGGCCAATTATTACGGGGACGTCGCGCTCAACGCTCCCATCATCCGCGACCGGCTCGGCATCCGCGGCGTCGCCAGCTACGAGAGGCGCGGCGGCTTTGCGTCCGGCCCGAGCTTTCCCGACAAGCTTAACGAGGTCGTCTCCCAGAACTACCGCGCCAAGCTGCTCGCCCGGCCGGTCGACGGCTTGCGGCTGGAACTCGGCTACCATCGCAACGTGACCGAGGACGATCTCGGCCAGAACTTCGCCGCCGTTGATCCCGCCCGCTTCCCGGGCGCGCGCGTCGAGCCCGACAACAAGCAGGAATACGACGTCTACACCGGCTTCCTGTCCTACGATTTCGGGCCCGTGTCGCTCGAAAGTTCGACCGGCTATATCGACCGCAGCGATTTCGCGGTCCAGCCGATCGTGTTCATCGGCGGCCCACCGGGCGGCCTGCCACCTTCCCTCACCGTGCTCGGCGATTCAGAAAGCTTCGTCAGGAAGTGCGGCTCGTCTCGCAGCTCGCCAGCCCGCTCCAGTTCGTGGTCGGCGGCATCTACCAGGATGCGCGCAGCCTCGAAGACATTTCGGTGCGCTTCGGCCCGCCGATCAGCGTGCAGTCGGTCTATGATTCCAAGTCCTGGGCGGTGTTCGGCGAGATCTCGTATGGCCTGTTCGACGACACGCTGCGCCCGCTCGTCGGCCTGCGCTATTTCGAGGACGACCGCGAGTTCTTCAGCCAGAACCGCCCGCCCGGCCCGGTCCAGCCGCCGCCCTTCGTCACCGACGCCACTTTCGACGCGCTGTCCCCGCGCTTCAATCTCACCTGGGAGCCCAACGACAACCTCCTCGTCTACGGCAACATCGCCAAGGGCTTTCGTTCGGGCACCTTCAACAACGCCGCCGCGGTTGCCTTTACCGGCGGCGAAGTCGGCTTCGCGGTCACGCCTGACGAGATCTGGTCTTATGAGGTGGGCGGCAAGTTCACGATGGCCGAAAACCTCTATCTCGAGCTCGTCGGCTACTATTTCGACTGGACGGACATCCAGCTCAACTACACCGTCGCGGGCGGCATCCAGATCATCCGCAATGCGGGCGACGTGGAGGGCAAGGGCTTCGAATGGGTCATCGGCTGGCGCCCTGTTCCCGGCCTGTCGCTCGAAAGCTCGGGCAATATCAACAGCACCGAATTCGCCCGCATCGTCGATCCGAACGCCTTCCGTGCCACGCCCAACATCGCCGAGGGTAAGCAGCTTGCCACAGTGCCCGATTTCACCGCCAACCTCTCGGCCAGCTATCTCACCGACAGCGGCATCGCGGGCTCCGACCTGTTCCTCAACGCCACCTACAGCTACGTCGCCGAACAGGGCGACACCGGCGATCCGCTCGGGCGGCTGGGCGACGAGCACCATCTGCTGCGCGCCCGCGCCGGGCTCCAGTTCGATAAGTTCGGCCTGTTCGTATTCGGCGAGAACCTGTTGGGCGACAACGATCCCATTCAAGTCTCGGGCTCGGGCATCACGCGCTATTATCCCCGCGTGGTCGGCCTCGAGCTGACCTTCGACCTTCAGCGCTGACGGGGGGCGGGGGGTGAGTATCGGATTGCGACCGCTGATGCTCACCCCTCGCTTGAGCTATGTCGATGCCGCGCTGCTGTTCGGCCGCATCGCCGCGGTCATCGCGCTCATTCCCAACGGCATGCGCAAGATCGCCACGTTCGAGCAGACCGCGCTCGGCATGGGGGGCGAGGTGCAGATGATCGGCGGCCGCCCGTTCCCCGATCAGACGCCGCTGTTCCATTTCCCGGTCCCCGAGCTGTTCCTCGGCGCCTCGGTGGTGTTCGATCTGCTCGGCACCGCCCTCATCATCCTCGGCTGGCGCACGCGCCAGGTCGCGGCGTTCCTCGCCTTCTACGTGTTCCTGGCGATGATGATCTATCATTCCGACATCCGCCACATGCAGGACTTCGTCCAATTGCTGCGCGGCCTGCCCCTCCTCGGTTCGCTGCTGATCTTGGCCGCGATCGGCGGCGGTCACTGGAGCCTCGACGGCCTCGCTCAACGGCGCTCGCGCGCGCCCTCCGCAGCGCCCGGACCGGCATGAGCCTCTGCATTCCGCTGCGTGGAAAAATCGAGCTTGCCGATAATCTGAAATCATGACCGGCAAGAAGATGTCACTTTCCGGCCTGTGCCCAGCGACCTAGCTTGGCCGGCCCGAGACCGCCGACGCAATCTACGCCAAGACCGCCATGCTGGCCGAGGCGACCTCGCTCGGCCTCGTCATGTATGTCAGCGACAAGTTCGATTTTGCGCGCTTCCACCCCTCGCAGATCCCGTTCGAGGCCTATGACCGCATCGCCGACCTGCCCAACGTGGTCTCGCTCAAGGTCGGCTTCGGCGACCCTGCGACCGCTTTCGAGGCCTTCGAGCGCTACGGCAGCCGCGTGCTCGTCAATGTCGGCACGCCGATGCTGCTCGGCGCCTTCCCGCTCCTGCGCGAGAAATACGGCGCGCAATGGTTCGGCGGCGGCGCGTGGGAGATGTGGCAATCGCCCGAGAAGCCTTACCTCGTCGAATATCACGACGCGGTGATGCACGGCCGGATCGAGGAGGCGATGCGCATCTACTGGCGGATCGCGCCGGCCACGAAGATCATGATGGGCTCGATCGCGCGCGGTGGCGATGCCGGCATGTATAACTGGCCGTTCGGCAAATATGTGAGCTGGTCCGTGGGCGGCAATGGCGGGGCCATGCGCGAGCCCGCCCAGCGCCTCAACCCGATGATGATGCAGGCCCGGCGACAAGCGCTCGTGGCGATTGGCATCCCGCCCCCGTCAGAGCCCGATTCCGCCTTCTGGATCGGCCGGGCTGCGGCGGCGCGCGGCGACGGCGCCCCGGTAGCCTAGGCCGCTGCCCGCACCCGCGCGCGCCGCCGCTCCAGCACCTTGACCAGCTGCCCATGCGTCACCGCATCGAGCGGATAGAAGGCGATGAACCCCGCCGCGCCGAGATAGAACGCGGCCGGCACGCCCAGCATCAGCGCCTTCATCGTCGCCATCGTCTCGGCCGATTGCGGCTGGCCAGCCTCGTAGCCGATGACCGAGAGCGTCTCGCCCAATGCCCCCGCCGCGAGGCCGAGCGAGGCCTTCTGCACGAAGCTGACGAAGCCGAACACCGCCCCCTCTCCGCGCGTTCCCGTTCGGTATTCGGCCAGTTCCACCGTATCGGGCATCATCGCCCAGCTCGAGAAGATCACCCCGCCATTGCCCGCGCCCAGCAGCATCACGAACGCCATCCAGAAGCCGCGCGTCTCGGGCACCAGCCACAGGCCGAGGCAGGCGCTTATTGAGACCGCGCTCCCGAACAGGAAAACCGCGCGCTTGGAGGTCCGCTTGGACAGCATCGCCCATAGCGGGATCGTTCCGGTGATCCCTACTGCGAGCACGCCGAGGAATGGCCCGAAATTGGCGATCCCGAGGCCGTAGGTCACCCAATAGGGCAGCGACTTGTTGAAGAACACGAAGCCGACCGAGCCGATGAGGAAGGCCGAGCACACCAGCCAAAAGGCTGAATTGCGGCTCAGCACCCGGGCGATCTCGGCAAAGCTCGGACGCACCTTGAGCGCCTCGCCCACCACCGTCTCGCGGGCGGTGGCGAACACCAGCACCAGCAGCGCCGCGCTCGCCGTGCCGTAGATCAGCGCGGTCACGAACCAGCCCTGCTGCCCGCCGCCCAGCCGCTCGACCAGCGCCAGCGTGGCGAACGCCGCGAGCACGCCGGCGAAGGCCTGGAACACCAGCCGATAGGCCGCCAGCGAGCCCCGCTCCCCGCTATCCTCGGTCATCGCCGCGCTGAGCGCGAGATAGGGCATGAACGCCACCGTGTAGGCCGTGCGGAAGATGAGGTGCGCCCCAAGCGCGAACGCCACCAGTCGCCAGCCGGTCAGCCCCGTCGGCAGGAAGACCAGCGCCCAGGCTGCCGCCAGCGGCACCGCGGCGACCAGCAGGAACGGCCGGTAGCGCCCCCATCTGGTGCTCGTGCGATTGGCGAGCGCGCCCATCACCGGGTCGATCACCGCATCCCAGATCACCGCCGCGCCGAACACCCAGCCCGCCACCGACGGACTGATCCCGAGCACGTCGGTATAGTAGAACAGCAGGAACTGGCTGGCAGTGAGGAACATCAGCCCAAAGCCGAAATCCCCCAGCCCGTAGGAGAACTTGCGGCCGAAGCTCAGCCGCTTCCCGCCCGTGCGCTCGTTTGCCCCGCGGCCCCCCGCCAGCGCCCCGCCGGCAGGCTCAGCCCGTCCTGTGCGCATCGGCGGCCAGCTCCCGATCGGCGCAAAGCTCCTCGAGCCGATCGTACCAGCGATGCGCCGGATCGCGCAGCGCGAGGTGAGTGTCGAAGTGATCCGCCCCCGCCTCCGCCGCGCTCGTCACCCCGCCGCCCGTTTCGGCCAGCGCCGCCACCATCCGCTCGCTTGAACTGGCCACCCGTTCGAGATCGTGCTCGCCCCAGGCGATGTGGAACGGCGCCAGCCCCGGCCGCACGAAGGCGAGCGGGCTGGCTTGGGCATCCTGCGATCGTTCGGCGAGAAGGTAGCGATAGACCCGCCCCGCGCCGCTTTCCGTCGCCACGTCGCCATAGCGCAGGTCGAACGAGGAACTGACCGGCAGGCAGGCGCGGATCGGCGCGTCCGCCGAGGTCACCGCCAGCATCGCCGTCAGGTGCCCGCCCGCGCTGTGCCCGCCGATGGCGATGCGCGAAGGATCGCCGCCGAATTCCTCGCACCGCTCATGCACCAGGCGCAAGGCCGCCCCGACATCCTCCAATTGCGCCGGCCACTTGCAGCGCGGCGCCAGCCGATAGGTTGCCGCCGCCAGCACGAAGCCGCGCTGCGTGACGGGCGCGGCCATGAAGCGCAGCCAGCCGAGATGCCCATCGATCCACGCGCCGCCATGCAGGAACACGAGCATGGGCGCGGGACCCGCGCCGCGCGGCCGGTAGATCTCCACCCGCTGCCCATGGTCCGGCCCATAGGCAAGCGCGAGGCTGGGCTCGGGCCCGGCCTCGCTCCACTCCATCACCTGCCGGTCATAGGCGATCACCACCGGCTCGCTCGAGCGGACCGCGTCGGGATCGGGCGTGTAGACGGTTGGCAGGGCCATATCAGGAGCGGCAGATGCCCCCATCGACCCGGAACACCGCGCCGGTCATGAAGTCCGAGCCCGGTCCCGCGAGCAGGCAGGCGAGCGGTCCCAGATGCGCCAGCGGATCGCCCACCATGGCCACAGGCACGCGGCCCTTGACCATCTCGAGCACCTCGGGGATCGAGAAGGCGCCCGCATTGGATGGCGTGTCGAACGGGCCGGGCGCGATGATGTTGACCGTGACCGAGGGCGCCCACTCCCAGGCGAGGCTCTTGGAGAGCGCCACCACGCCCCCCTTGGTCGCCGCATAGGCCGCCCATTGCGCCTCGCCCCTGATGCCGATGTCCGAGGCGACATTGACGATCTTGCCGCCGCCCGCCTCGAGCATCCGCTTGCCGAAGCTCTGGCAGGCGAAGAACACGCTCGTAAGATTGATGGCGAGCAGTGCCTCCCAGGCCGCCTCGTCCGTTTCCAGGGCGGGTTGCATCACCACCGAGCCGGCATTGTTGAACACCACGTCGAACCCGCCTGCCGCATCCCAGGCGCGGCTCCCCCCC
>PPFU01002649.1_pt1 | contig 55612 bp, 51 predicted proteins | sample 1535991 | NCBI WGS metagenome assembly PPFU01 (sample SAMN04901290, study PRJNA319586) | Hypolithon metagenome, whole genome shotgun sequencing project. | isolation source: Antarctic Hypolithon | place: Antarctica: Miers Valley | collected 2014
AGGACGTCATCCAGCGCCGCCAGGTGCTGCTGGTGCAGGTCGTCAAGGAGGAGCGCGGCAACAAGGGCGCCGCGCTCACCAGCTACCTCTCGCTCGCCGGCCGCTATTGCGTGCTGATGCCCAACTCGTCGAGCGGCGGCGGCATCAGCCGCAAGATTTCGAGCGGGCAGGATCGCAACCGTCTCAAGCAGATCGTCTCGGACCTGTCGCTCCCCAGGTCGATGGGCCTGATCGTGCGCACTGCCGGGCTCGAGCGCAACAAGACCGAGATCAAGCGCGATTTCGACTATCTCGCGCGCCTGTGGGACGAGATCCGCGAGAAGACCCTCGCCTCCTCCGCCCCGGCGGTGATCCACTCCGATAACGACCTTATCAAGCGCGCCATCCGCGACATCTACCACCGCGAGATCGAGGAGGTCGTGGTCGAGGGCGAGGAGGGCCACGTCGCCGCCAAGCAGTTCATGAAGCTGCTGATGCCCAGCCATGCGCGCCGGGTGAAGCAGTATTCCGATCCGGTGCCGCTGTTCCAGCGCTATGGCGCCGAGGACCAGCTTTCGGCCATGTACGAGCCATTGGTCCAGCTCAAATCAGGCGGCTACCTGGTCATCAACCCGACCGAGGCGCTGGTTTCGATCGACATCAACTCGGGCCGCTCGACCCGCGAGCACGGCATCGAGCAGACCGCGCTCTCGACCAACCTCGAGGCCGCGCGCGAGATCGCCCGCCAGTTGCGCCTGCGCGACATGGCCGGGCTCGTGGTCATCGACTTCATCGACATGGAGCAGAATTCCTCCAACCGGAAGGTCGAGAAGGCGCTCAAGGAAGCGCTCAAGAACGATCGTGCGCGGATCCAGGTCGGACGCATCTCGGGCTTCGGCCTGATGGAGATGAGCCGCCAGCGCCTGCGCACCGGCGTGCTCGAGGCTTCGACCCGCTCCTGCCCTCATTGCGATGGCATCGGCCTCGTGCGCACCGCCTCCTCGGCGGGCCTCGCCGCGCTGCGGCTGATCGAGGACGAGGCGGCCAAGGGCAAGGGTTCGGTGATCACGCTCTACGCCTCCACCGAAGCCTCGATCTACCTTCTCAACGCCAAGCGCGCCGATCTCACCGAGATCGAGGAGCGCTACCACGTCACCGTCGAGGTCATGCCCGAGGGCGAGGAGGAGGGCGCCAAGATGCGCATCGCCTCCAGCGGACCGCCGCCGGCCGAAAAGCCGCGCTTTTCCGCCATCGTCGAGGACGAGGAGGAACCGGTTCTCGAAGACGAGGACGACGAAGAGGACGAGGAGGACGAGACCGAGGTCGAGGCTCCGGCAGCAAGGCAGCGCGACCGCGAGCGCACCGACGGGGCGGAGAGCGAGGACGAGGAAGCGAGCGGCAAGAAGAAGCGCCGCCGCCGCCGCCGGGGCGGTCGCAATCGCAACCGCAATCCCGAGGCCGATGATCGCTCGGACGATCAGACGGACGAGAGCGAGGAGAACGAGGATTCTCCCGCCGAGCCGGTCGAGGCAGAAGCGCACGATGAGGAGGCGCCCAAGCCCGCTCGCCGAAGCCGCAGCCGCCGTCGCGACGCGGAGGATGCCAAGGACGAGCCGACCACGACGTCCGATGCCGAGGCAGAGACCGAGCAGGCCGAGGCAGAGACCGAGCAGGCCGAGCAACCCGCCAAGCCCCGTCGCCGTCGGCGCAAGGCCGATGTCGAGGGCGATGCGGCCCAAGCCGAGGTCGATGCAGGAGAGACGGGCGAGGAGGCCGCGGCGGCCAAGCCGAAGCCCCGCGCCCGCCGGGCCCGCAAAGATCCCGATGAGCCGGCATCAAAGGCACCGGACGCTGCAGAAACCGCTGCGGACACGAAGCCCGATGAGGCCAAGCCTGCGCCGCGGCGCCGCGGCGGTTCCCGCTCGACCCGGGCGGCTGCGCCATCGGACGATGCCCCGGGCGAGGAAGCGCCCGCATTCCGTGAAACGAGCGCAACCGGTGCGGCGAACGATCCCGGCTCTCCGGACGAAGGCTCCTCGCAGGAGGCCGGATCCCCGCGCCGCGGCTGGTGGCAGCGCACGTTCGGCGCCTGAAGCATACGACCAATCCCCCTCTCCTCGGCGGGAGGGGGGGAGCGGAGTAGCGCGAAGGCCCGCCGTGCAGGCACGGAGTCCACTCGTATCCGCTTTCGACTATTGTGGAAGCAGTGTTAACTCAAGGCCCTAAGCCACTGTTTCAAATCCGGTAATCGTTTCTACTCTGGCGAGTACCTGCACATGCATGGGTTCTCGCTCACAACGCTCTCCGCGATGCTCGGTCCGCTTTTGTTGAGGACGGAGCGACAGACAGAAGTAGCCCCCACGGACGACCCTCAGCTGTCCAGCCGCGCCCCGTCCCCGGCGATCAGCTCGCCGCTCCGCTCCGTCGTCAGTCCCTCCAGCACGTTCAGCAGACGCCGCGCGGCCTCGCGCGCATTGCGCACCTGGCCCTGCGGCAGATTGCGCTGGAACGGCGCCGACAGCTTGGTGTCAACCGTGCCCGGATGGAGCGCCACCACCGCCGCCTGCGCGTGCGTGCGCGCTAGTTCGATGGCGAAATTCCTGACCAGCATGTTGAGCGCTGCCTTGCTCGCCCGATAGGAATGCCAGCCCCCGATCCGGTTGTCCGCAATCGAACCGACCCGGGCCGAAAGCGCCGCGAAAACGGCTTTCTCCTCGCGCGGGAACAGGGGGATCACATGCTTGGCGATCAGCGCCGGGCCGATCGTGTTGAGGCAGAACGCCTCCGCCATCGACTCCGGCTCGAGCGCCTTCAGCGAGCGCTCCGGCCCGGTCCCATCGGCCAGGGTCAGCACGCCGGTCGCCACGATCACGAGATCGGGCGGATCGTCCGCCATGCCCCGCGCCGCCGCCGCGATGCTCGCCTCGTCGGTCAGGTCGAAGCGGAACGGCTCGATCCGCTCGCCCCCGGGCCCGCCGCCCGAGCGCGAGCCCGCCAGCACCGGCACGCCACGCGCCGCCAGCTCCTCGCACAGGGCCGCCCCGATCCCGCCCGAAGCACCAAACACCGCCGCTTTCCTGATCATCCCCCAGCTTCTGGCACGAATTCCACGAGACCGCACATCAGACCTTGGCCCACGCTTGCCTCCCCCCGCATCGTCGCTAGATAGCACGCAGGAAATACAGGAACGTACGCTCCAATGGCCACCTTCACGCTGCCGAAGAACAGCCGGATCACCGCTCGGGGCAAGGTGCACCAGGCCGTCGGCGCCGCGCGCACCAAGCGCTTCAAGATCTACCGCTACAACCCCGAAAGCGGCGAGAACCCGCGCTACGACACGTTCGAGATCGATCTCGACGCGACCGGACCGATGGTTCTCGACGCGCTGGCCAAGATCAAGAACGAGATCGACCCGACGCTCACCTTCCGCCGCTCGTGCCGCGAGGGGATCTGCGGCTCGTGCTCGATGAACATGAACGGCAAGAACGGCCTCGCCTGCACCACCGCCATCGCCGACCTCAAGGGCGAGATCCGCATCACCCCCCTGCCGCACATGGAAGTGGTTAAGGATCTGGTGCCAGACTTCAGCCTGTTCTTCGCGCAATACGCCTCGATCCGGCCGTGGCTGCAATCGGTCTCGAGCACCCCGTCGGGCAAGGAGCGCCTGCAGACCCCCGAGCAGCGCGAGAAGCTGGACGGGCTCTACGAGTGCATCCTGTGTGCCTGTTGCTCGAGCGGTTGCCCCTCCTATTGGTGGAATTCGGACAAGTTCCTCGGCCCCGCGATCCTCCTCCAGGCATTCCGCTGGATCGCCGACAGCCGCGACGAGATGACCGGGGAGCGGCTCGACATGCTCGAGGATCCGTTCCGCCTCTATCGCTGCCACACGATCATGAACTGCGCCAATGTCTGCCCCAAGGGGTTGAACCCGGCCAAGGCGATCGCCGAAACCAAGAAGATGCTGGTCGAGCGCACGCTTTAGGGCAGGTCCTGATCCCGAACATGCCGGTTTGTAGCCCTTCCGGCGAAAGCTGGGGTTGCTCGCTTTCGGGTGGCTTGACAGCAGCTGGGTCGCCCGGCTTTGGCCAGGGGAACGCCCGGTAGCGATCGATGGTAGAGACATCGACCAAATGCCCCACTCCACCCGCTTCATCCACCGCCCCGACCCCGCCCATCCCGGCTGGCACGTCTGGGACATGGAGGACCAGGCGCGCTTCAACCCGGAGGTGATGGGCGCGATGCGGCTGCGCACCGAGGCGGACGGCACCGCCCGCCTGCGCATGGAACCCCGCCCCCTGCACGCCAACGCCATCGGCACGCTCCACGGCGCAGCGATCCTGTCGTTGATCGACATCGCCCTGTTCGCCACCGCCTATACCGTCTGCCAGAGCGACGCGGCGGGCGCGGTAACGCTCGATCTCGATTGCCGCTTCATCGGCGCAGGCGACCTCGAACACCCGCTCGACGCGGTGACCGAGGTGCTGCGCGAGACCGGCCGCCTCGTTTTCATGCGCGGCATCGTCGAGCAGAGTGGGGTCGAGCGGGAAACGCGCCTCATCGCCGCCTATTCGGCCACTATCCGCAAGCCCTCCTCCCGATGAAATACGCAGGCGGCGGCATCCTCCAACGGTATCAGGCGCTGCTGCAAACGGGCGAGCTCAAGCCCGACCCCGAGCAGCGCCGCGCTGCCGAGGTGCTTGGCCAAGTGCAGCGCGCACTCGAGCAGCACCGCGCACCCGGCCTGCTCCAGCGCCTGCTGGGCGGCAGCTCATCGCGCGTGCGAGGCACCTATCTGTGGGGCGGCGTCGGGCGCGGCAAGTCGATGCTGATGGACCTGTTCCACGCCAGCCTCGCGATCGAGGCCAAGCGCCGCGTCCACTTCCATCCGTTCATGCTCGAGGTCCACGCCCTCCTCCACGCCCAGCGTGCCCGGCAGGAAGGCGACCCCATCCTGCCCGTGGCCGCCGCGCTGGCGAGGGACATCCGGTGCCTCGCCTTCGACGAGATGGTCGTCACCAACTCGGCCGATGCGATGATCATGAGCCGCCTGTTCCGCGCGCTGATCTGCAACGAGCACGTGACCATCGTCGCCACCAGCAACCGGGCGCCGCAGGACCTCTACAAGCACGGGCTCAATCGCGAGCACTTCATCCCCTTCATTGCGCTGGTCGAGGAACAGCTGGCGGTGGTCGAACTGGGCGGTCCGGTCGATTACCGGCTCGAGCGGATCGGCGGGCTCGCCTCCTGGCACACGCCGCTGGGCGAGGCGGCGACGGCCGAAGTGCGGCGCGCCTTCTTCCGCCTGACCGATTTCGCGCCCGAGGACGCCGCGCACGTTCCCGCCGCCGAGCTCGAAGTCGGCGGGCGAACGCTGCACGTCCCCAAGAGCCTCAAGGGGGTCGCCGTGTTCAGCTTCAAGCGCCTGTGCGGCACCCCGCGCGGCGCGTCAGACTACCTTGCCATCGCCCGCTCCTACCATACCGTGATCCTCGTCGGCATCCCACTGATGGGACCGGACATGCGCAACGAGGCGGCCCGCTTCGTCACGCTTATCGATGCGTTTTATGAATATCGGGTAAAGCTGTTCGCCACCGCCGCGGTGGAGCCCGAAGCACTATATGCGGCGGGCGATGGTGCATTCGAGTTCCAGCGCACGGTCAGCCGCCTGAAGGAGATGCAGAGCGAGGAATACATGGCGCTGGGACACGGGCCGGTGGAGTAGTTCCGGGGACCATCGCCGCCGGCGAACCGCTTGTCCTAGACCAGCAACTCGCCTGCCGGCCCGTGGCCGAGGAACGCCGAGGGGCTGGCACTCGCCCCGTAAGCCCCTGCGCAGAACACCGCTACCAGATCGCCTGGCTCCGCACGCGGCAGCAGCACCTGGTCGGCCAAGCGGTCGAGCGGAGTGCACAGGCAGCCGACCACGCTCACCACCTCTTCGCCGGGCGCGTCGAAGCGCGAGGCGAGGGCGAGCGGGTAATTGCGCCGCACCACCGTGCCGAAATTGCCCGATGCCGCGAGCTGGTGATGCAGGCCACCATCGGTGACGAGGAAGGTCGCGCCGTGGCTTTCCTTGCGGTCGATCACCCGGGTCAGATAGACGCCCGCCTCTCCAACCAGCCAGCGACCCAGCTCGATCGCAAAACTTGTATCCGCAAGTTCGTCCGGCAGCCCGGCGAAGCGCTCCACCAGCGCCGCCCCCACCGCCTCGACGTCGAGCGGGGCATCGCCCGCGAAATAGGGAATACCGAAGCCGCCGCCCAGGTTGCAATGCGGCAGGCCCATCCCGCTTCCGGCGCCGATCTCGCGCGCCAGGCGGGCCGCCAGGTCGAGCGTCGCCCCCTGCGCCTCGATTACCGCCTGCGCATCGAGCGCCTGGCTGCCCGCATAGACGTGCAGCCCCCGCCATTCGGCGCCGTGGATGATGATCCGCCGGGCGAGCTCGGGCACCTGCCTTACATCGATCCCAAACGGCGCCGCGCGCCCGCCCATCTTCATCCCCGATCCGCGCAGCTCGAAATCGGGATTGACGCGGATCGCCAGGCGCGGCCGCAGCCCGAGCCGTTCGCCGATCGCCAGCGCACGGCTTGCCTCGCTGTCCGATTCCAGATTGAGCGTCACCCCAGCGCGGATCGCCGCCTCGAGCTCGGCATTGCGCTTGCCGGGTCCTGCAAAACTGATCGCCTCCACCCCCATCCCTGCGTCCAGCGCGAACGCGAGTTCACCGGCCGAAGCGATGTCGAAGCCATCGACCAGACCTGCCATTGTTTCGAGCATAGGCGGATAAGGATTTGCTTTGACGGCATAATGCACGGCGAGCCGCTCCGGCATCGCAGCCCGTAGCCGGGCCACAAGCTGGGCGATCATCGCACGCGAATAGACGAACAGCGGCGTCCCCCCGCCCCGCTCGACCAGCGCGCTCGCCCGTGCCCCGCCGATCGCCAGCTCGCCACCCCGCCCCGCAAAGCCCGCCGGGATCGGGCCCATCGCCTTCACGACACCGCCTCCTCGAACAACGCCGCCCGGTCGATCTTGCCGTTGGGCGTCACCGGCATCGCCTCGACCCAACGGATCACCTGCGGCTGCATGAAACCCGGTAATTCGCGCTTCAACGCCGCCGCCAAAGCCCCCGCATCAGCCGGGCCGCGCACCACCAGATGAATCGCCTGGCCCATGCGCGCGTCGGCCACGCCGAAGGCCACCGCCTCGCGCGCCAGCCCCGTCGCCAGCGCCGCCTCCTCGATCTCGCCTGGCGCAATACGGTTGCCCATGCTCTTGATCATCCTATCGCGCCGCCCCGCGAAATAGAGCAGGCCGTCTTCGACGCGCCACACCCTGTCGCCCGACCACACCGCGGTCCCACCGTAGCTCGATAGCGCCGGTGCCGGCCGGAACCGCTCGGCCGTCCTCGCCAAATCGCGCCAATAGCCCTGCGCCACCAAGGGTCCGCAATGGACCAGCTCGCCCTCCTCCCCTGCTGCCGCCTCACTCCCGTCCTCCCGCAGCACGAGCACCTCGGCGAAGGGGATCGCGCGGCCGATCGAGGTCGGGTGCGCATCGACCTGCTCGGGCGCGAGATAGGTCGAGCGGAATGCTTCGGTGAGGCCGTACATCGGGTAGAGATCGGCTTTCGGAAACAGCGCGCGCAGCCGCCGCACCAGACCCTCGGTCAGCGCGCCGCCGCTATTGGTCAGCCGCCGGATCGCCGCGCGCGCCTCCTCCGGCCAATGCTGCTCGGCAAGCTGGATCCAGAGCGGCGGCACCGCGGCGAGCGTTGTCACCCGATGCCGCGCGCACGCCTTCACCACGTCACGCGCGGTCAGGTAATCGAGCGGCACCGCGCAGGCCCCGGCATGCCAGGCGCTCAGCAGCTGGTTCTGGCCGTAGTCGAAGGCCAGCGGCAGGACGGCGAGCACCACGTCGTCCGCCGCCAGCTTGAGGTAATGCGCGACGCTGGCGGCACCCAGCCACAGGTTCGCATGGCTCAGCATCACCCCCTTGGGCCGCCCGGTCGAGCCGCTGGTATAGAGGATCGCCGCCAGCGCATCGGCCCCGGCCTGCGAAGGGCCGAGCCGCGCCCCGCTCGCCTCTAGCGCGGACCACAGCGCGTCCTCCTCGATCAGCTCGCAGCCTGCCGGCACGTCGCCCCGCTCGAGGCTGTCGAGCCGCGCCTGATTGCCAACAAGGAGCGAAGCGCCGCTATCTCCAAGGATATGGGCCGCCTGAGCGCGCTTCAGCAGCGGGTTGATCGGCACGTGGACGAGACCGGCGCGCGCCGTGGCGAGCGGGAGCAGACAGGTCGCCTCGCCCTTCGCCGCCCAGCTCGCCACGCGGGCGCCGGGCGCGGGCACTTGTTGCCGGAGCCACCCGGCAAGGCGAGCGACGCGGTCGCGCAACGTGCGGTAATCGAGCGCGCGCCCCTTCAGCACCAGCGCCGCATCCCCATCCGCGCCGCGCAGAGCGAGGTGGTCGAGCGGGCGCGGGGTGGGATCGGGTTCGCGCGTCATCAGGCCTGTGTGGCGAAAACGGCCGTCCGGTGCCAGCGATCGCGCCCGCGATCCTTCGCCCCTCGTCGCCCTGCCGAACTTGTCTCTCCCGGCGCGCATGCTAAGGGCGCGCCCCACGGAAGGATGGGCATGGCGACGGATCTTTCGGACGAGGCGCGGCTGGCGGAGACCGACCGCATCCTGCGCAGCGTGATCTCCCGCTGCCTGGGGCTGGAAGAGGAGCGGGTCGCCGCGTTCGAGGCCGATACCGGGCTGTTCGGCGCTCTGCCCGAGCTCGATTCGATGGCCGTCGCGGGCCTGCTGACCGACATCGAGGACGAGCTCGCCATCACCATCGAGGATGACGAGGTCGAGGCCGAGATGCTTGAGACCTATGGCGCGCTGCTCGCTTTTGTCCAGAACAAGCGATTGGGCTCCTGAGGATAGACTCCGTCACAAGCATGACGCGTAAGCACTTGAAATATTTTCAATAAGCTGACCGACGATGAATGCCGAACCGGCGCGGCGCGCGGCCTCACCGTGGAGCCAAACGGCCTGTTCGCAAGCGCGCACCGGATCGACGCCGGTGGCAAGGCGGCTGGCGGTCATGCCGGCGAGCACGTCGCCCGTCCCCGCGGTGCTGAGCCAGCTTGGCGCAGGCGGCGCAATCAGCAGCAAACCATCCGGCCCGGCGATGAGCGTATCGGGTCCCTTGGCGACCACCACCGCGTGCGTCGCTCTCGCCAATTCCAGGGCGCGCGCCCGGCGCTGCCCTTCGCCAATCTCCCAGGCTTGGCACAGATGCGTGAGCTCCCCGGCGTGCGGGGTCAGCACCAGCGGTGCCGAGCGCCCGTCCAGCATGCCCGGCTCGAGCAGCGTCAGCGCATCGGCATCACAAACCGTTGGAAGGTCGGCATGCAAGGCACTGATAAGGATTGCCTTTCCATCCTTACTCCGTCCCAGTCCCGGTCCGATCAGCAGGGCGTCGATGCGCTCGTCCGCCAGCGCCTTGTTGAGAGGTGCGTCATCGACCACCAGCTCGTCGGGCGTGGCGGGAGAGCGATGCTCGGCGAACAGCTTCACATAGCCCGCGCCCGAATGCATTGCCGCTCGCGCCGCCAGCACGCCCGCGCCCGGCATAGCCCCGCCGATCACCGCCAACAGCCCGCGGCTGTACTTGTGCGCCCCGGCAGCCGGCACCTGAAGCGAAGGCTGCCGGCTCAGCCGCGCCGCCCCCGGCACCGGATCGATGCCGATCTCGACCAGTCGGCGCTCGCCCATCCGCGCGCTTGCCGGCATGGTCCAATGCGCAAACTTCCACGCCCCCAGCGCGATGGTGAGCTCGTAGCGGGGCAGGCCCTCGTTCAGCAGCGCGCCACTGTCGCTATCGACGCCGCTCGGCAGATCGATGGCGATCCGGACCTCGTGAGCGGCTGCCAGTTTCTGCAACAGGCTGCGCAACTCGTCCGAAAGCTTCCGAGTGAGCCCGGTTCCGAACAGGCAATCGACCAACACATGGCCCCGCGCGAACGCGATCGGCGCGCCGCCCCACCGCTCGCGCGCCGCCCTCGCTGCCTCGCTTCCGGGCCCAAGCGGCGCAACCACGCTGACCGATGCGCCGCGCTCGGCAAGGACGCGGGCGATCACGTAGCCGTCGCCGCCATTATTGCCGGGCCCGACAAGCACGGTGACCGGCCGCCCGGCCGCCATCCGCCAGACGAACTCGGCCGCCCCCCGCCCGGCCCGCTCCATCAGCTCGCCGACGCTGACGCCGCGCTCGATCAGCGCCTGCTCCGCGCTGCGCATCTGCTCGGCGGAGAGGATCTGGCTGGCAGCGTTCATCCGGCGAAGCCTGAGGATGGCTCGGGCGTTCGCCCGCCCGCGTTGCGCCGCAGCCCCTTGAGGACCTCGCGCGCCACTTCGGCGACCAGAGCCGCCCAGCGCGCTTGTGCCGCTGGATCGCGGATCAGATCATTGCGGATCTCGATCGCGCAATAGGGCCGACCGAAAGCCTCGGCATGGCGGTTCATCGTCGCATTGAGCAGGCGCCCCGAATAAGGCTCGTTGTCGCCCACCATCAGCCCGCGCTTCCCGAACGCGGCCATCGCCAGTTGCGCGGCCCGATCGTCCTGGTTGTAGAGCAGCCCCACCTCCCACGGCCGTTGCTCGCCGCCGCTTTCGAGCCGCGGGGTGAAGGAGTGGACCGCCAGGATCAGCGCCGGTTCCGCCGCCGCGAGCCACTCGCCGAGCGCGGCATGATAGGGCCGGTGATAGAGCGCCAGCCGCTCCTCGCGGAGCCCGTTCTCGTTGCCGGGGACCGCGTGGCCGTCGCTCGCCAGGGGCACGACACCGGTGGACTCCTCCTCGCGATGGAGATCGGCCACCAACCGGCTGACCTCGCCGAGGAAGCCCGCGATGCCGTGCTCGTCCGCCAGCCGCTCGACCACGCCCGCTGCGCCGATGTCCCAGGCGACGTGCTTCATCAGCACTTCGGGCGCGATGCCGAGGTCGACTTCCGGGGGGACGAAGTTCGAGGCGTGATCGCAGACCGCCAGGATGCCGCCGCGAACCGGTTCGCCCACCACGCGCCAGGGTCTCCAGCTCATCGCAGACGACCCTTCATCCGCCACCAGTGCGGATGGCCGACGCCGATATGCTGGTATGCCCGCTCCATCGCCGCCTCGTCGGCGAACAGGCCGAAGCAGGTCGCCCCCGAACCCGACATGCGCGCCAGATGTGCGCCCCAGGCGGTAAGCGAATCAAGCACGGTGCGGATTTCGGGCGCAAAGCCCACTGCCGCCGGTTCGAGATCATTGCGCCCCTCGCGCGCGATGAGCGAGGCGGGGCCTTCAGGCAGCGGCCCGTGATCGATCCCGTCCCAGGCGGCGAAGACCGGCCCCGTCGGCACCGCCACCCGCGGATTGACGAGCAGCACGGGGACGCTAGCGAGGTCGTTCTCGACTGGGGCGAGGTCGGTTCCCGTTCCGCGCCCGATCGCCATCTCGCTTGCGACGCAGGCCGGGACATCGGCGCCGAGCCGCGCCGCCCGCCCGCGCCAGTCCTCGGGCAGGCCGAACGCGCCCTTCACCATGCGGAACACCGCGCCCGCATCGGCCGATCCGCCGCCCAAGCCCGCCGCCACCGGCAGGTTCTTCTGCAGCAGCACTGCCAGCCCGCCGCCCTCGGCCCGTGGCAGCACGCCGAGCGTCCGGGCGACGATATTGCCGAACGGCGTTTCCAGCGCGCCGGCAAATTCCCCGGTCACCTCGAGCGTGTCCTCGTTGCGCAGGCGGGCGGTGAGAAGGTCGCCATCGTCGAGGAAAGCGAAAAGGGTCTCGATCTCGTGGTAGCCGTCCTCCCGCCGACGCCGCACATGCAACGCAAGGTTGATCTTGGCGTAGGCGGTTTCGGACAGCATGGCGTCGGCTCTAGCGGCAGATTTCGGCGGAGTCCGCAAGCGGCATCATGCGCGGCCGATCGCTCGACAGCGCCGGTACGAAGCGGCTACTGACGTGCGTCGATCTGGGGTTGGAGGCGCGCGATCACCTCGGAAGCCTGGAAAAGGCGGGGCCGTTCGCCGACATAGGTGGCGGGGATGGTGGTATCGTGCTCCATCTCGACCGTCAACAGCACCTCATCCCCGGCGAAATTCGTCGGGCTGCCGTAGCCTACGAGGGTCTGGTTGCCGTCCGCGTGAGTCACCAGGAAGTGGCTATAACCGTGCCCGAGCGTCAGTTCGGCGGCCCGATAGAGCGCCATGATCGGCGCAAAGCGATCGGCGGGGCCGTTGGCGGCGGCGCGAACCTCATAGCTCGTCGGGCCCAGCTGCGTGTCGCTATAGCCGCCGACCTTGCCGACACGCGCCGGCCCATAGGTGGTGGCGCAAGCTGCGAGCGCGAGGCCCGCCAAGGCCACCAAGGCGAAGCGAACAAAACGCGGCATCGTCAATAGACCCGCTTTTTGGGCTCGATATAGGCGATATCGTCGGTCAGGGTGTATTCGTGCACCGGGCGAAAATCGATGCCGACCCTCCCGCCAGTGCCGCCCCAGCCCTCGAACCAGGCGGCGGTATGCTTCATCCACTCGCCGTCGTTGCGATCGGGGAAATCCTCGTGGGCGTGGGCGCCGCGGCTCTCCTTGCGGTTGGCGGCCGAATGCATCGTCACCTGCGCCTGGGCGATGAGGTTGTCGAGTTCGAGGGTCTCGATAAGGTCCGAGTTCCAGATCAGCGAGCGGTCGGTGACGCTGATGTCCTCCATGCCGCGATAGATCTCAGCCAGCTTGGCCTTGCCCTCTTTCATCAGCTCCGAATTGCGGAACACGGCGGCGTGGCGGCTCATCGCGCGCTGCATGTCCGCCCTGATCCGGGCGGTCGGCGTGCTGCCGGAGGCGTGGCGGAAGTGGTCGAGCCGGTGAAGCGCGAAGTCGGCGCTTCCCTGCGGCAGTTCCGCCTGGCTCGCGCCCGATTTGAGCGCGCCCTTCAGGTGCAAGCCGATCGCCCGGCCGAACACCACGAGGTCAATCAGCGAGTTGGAGCCCAGCCGATTGGCCCCGTGCACCGAAACGCAGCCCGCTTCGCCCGCTGCATAGAGCCCCTGCACGATCGTCTCGGGGTTCCCGTCCGCGCCAATGGTCATCACCTGGCCGTGAAAATTGGTCGGGATGCCGCCCATGTTGTAATGGACGGTCGGCACCACGGGGAGCGGCTGGCGCGTCAGGTCGACGCCGGCGAAGATCTTGCCGCTTTCGGTGATGCCGGGCAGCCGCTCGGCCAGCACCTTGGGATCGATGTGGTCGAGATGGAGGTGGATGTGGTCGCTATCGGGACCCACGCCGCGCCCCTCGCGGATTTCGAGCGCCATCGAGCGGCTGACGACGTCGCGGCTGGCGAGGTCCTTGGCCGAGGGCGCATAGCGCTCCATGAAGCGCTCGCCCTCGCTGTTGGTGAGGTATCCCCCCTCGCCCCGCGCGCCTTCGGTGATGAGGACGCCCGCGCCGTAGATGCCGGTGGGGTGAAACTGGACGAACTCCATGTCCTGCAGGGGTAGCCCGGCGCGCAGCACCATGCCGTTGCCGTCGCCGGTGCAGGTATGCGCGCTGGTGGCGGTGTAATAGGCGCGCCCGTAGCCGCCCGTGGCCAGCACCACGGCAGCCGCGCGGAAGCGGTGGATCGAGCCGTCATCGAGGCACATGGCGATGACGCCCACGCAGCGGCCATCGTTCATGATGAGGTCGATGGCGAAATACTCGATGAAGAAATCCGCATCGTATTTGAGGCTCTGCTGGTAGAGCGCGTGCAGCATCGCATGGCCGGTCCGGTCGGCCGCGGCGCAGGTGCGCTGGACCGGCGGCCCCTCGCCCATGTTCTGCATGTGGCCGCCGAACGGGCGCTGGTAGATCGTCCCGTCGTCATTGCGGCTGAACGGCACGCCCGCATGCTCGAGCTCATAGACCGCCTGCGGGGCCTCGCGCACCAGGTATTCGATCGCATCCTGGTCGCCGAGCCAGTCGGAACCCTTGACCGTGTCGTACATGTGCCACGACCAGTGGTCGGGCGAGTTATTGCCCAGCGAGGCGGCGATCCCGCCCTGCGCCGCCACGGTATGGGAGCGGGTCGGGAAGACCTTGGAGATGTTCGCCGTCCTTAGCCCGGCTTCCGCCGCGCCCATCGTCGCCCGCAGGCCCGATCCGCCTGCACCCACCACCACCACATCGTAGGTATGGTCGATGATCGGATAGGCCGGCCCGCCATTACCCCGTCGGCCTGTTTGCCGGCCCCAGTCCTTGGTCTCCTCGGGCGGCGCCCCGGGCGGAGCGACGTCGCGCTCGTTGGGATCGGGCTGGTTCGCCGGCGGCTCGTTCGCCATCAGACCGCAACTCCCAGGGCCAGGCGGGCGATCGAGAACAGCCCGAAGGCCGCCCCGCCGAACACCGCGAGGTTGACCGCGGCAATCGCGGCGAACTTATTGCCGGGCGTATCAACGTAATCCTCGATCACCACCTGAAGCCCGAGCCGCGCATGCCAGAACACCGAGAGGATGAGCAGCGCCAGCGCGGTCGCGGGCAGGGGCGAGCCGAGCCAGCCGGTCAGCGTCAGGTAGGAGAGGTCCGGCAGCAGCACCAGCGAGATGACCAGGAACAGCACCGTCACCAGGTTGCCGATCGCGGTCAGGCGCTGGAGCAGCCAGTGATGCGGGCCTTCGCCCGACGAGCCGAGCCCGCGCACGTGGCCGATCGCGGTGCCCTTGTCGCCGTAGCGCTCGAGTGTGGTTCGTCTGCCCATGAATTCAATAACCTACTTGAGGAGGATCGCGGCCCAGAAGGCGGCGGTGAGGAGCAGCCCCGAGACAATCGAGACGATCGAGTGCGTCTTGTTGGTCTGGATCTCGAAGCCGGCGCCGATATCCATCACGAAATGGCGGATGCCGGAAGACATGTGATTGAAGAACGCCCACGACAGGCCGACCAGCACGACATAGCCGATGGGCGATGTCGCGACCGCCACGAAGCTCTCGTAAGCCTCCGGCCCGCCGGCGAGCGAGCCCAGCCACCACAGCAGCACCGGGAGGCCGATGAGCGCCATGCTGTCCCCCGACACGCGGTGGAGAATGGAGGTCAGCATGTGCGGCCCCCAGCGCCAGATGGAGAGGTGCGGGGAAAGCGGGCGATCGGCCATGTGGTTCGTAATTCCTGAACGGCTGCGCGTTCCATCTAGCGCCTGATGCTGGCCTGACAAGGCGGGGCGAAGGGCGGCATCGCGCTCTTTGCGCTGCGGCGGGAGCGGGTTAGGGATGGGCGATGAAGACTATCCTCGTTACCGGATCGAGCCGCGGGATCGGCCGTGCCATCGTCACGATGCTCGAAGCGCGCGGCGCCCGGGTCATCGGCCATGCGAGCCGCCCGCGCGACGAGGCCGCGAACCTCATCCCGGCGGATTTTACCGACTTCACCAGCCCGTTGAACGTGTGGACTCGCGCGCTCGAACGCGCCGACGGGCGGATCGACGCGCTTATCAACAATGCCGGCCTGTTCGCCGCCAACCCGCTCGACGGCTCGGACATCGCATGGCTCGATGGCTGGGAGGAGACGATGCGGATCAACCTCACCGCCGCCGCCCAGCTCTCGCGCCTCGCCGTGCGTCATTGGCAGAGCAAGGGAGGCGGCGGCCGCCTGGTCCACATCGCGAGCCGCGCCGGCCATCGGGGAGACAGCCCCGCCCACTGGCACTACGCCGCGGCCAAGGGGGGGATGCTGGCGATGCACAAGACCATCGCCCGCGCCTATGCCGGTGAAGGCATCCTCAGCTACGCGGTCGCACCCGGCTTCGTCGACACCGCCATGGCAGACGATTACCTCGCCAGCCGCGGCGGGCCCGGCCTGCTCGCCGACATCCCGCTGGGCCGGGTTGCCACGCCCGAGGAGATCGCCGCAATCGCCGTCTTCTGCGCGCTCGACGCCCCGCCGAGCATGACCGGCGCGGTGATCGACGCCAACGGCGCAAGCTATGTCCGCTAGGGCGTTCCTCCCCGCTGCGCTGCTCGCTGTAACGGGGTGCGCGCCCGTCGAACCCTCCGCCGCCGAAGTGCCGGGGCTTGTCTCGCCCGCGCAATGGGCAAAGGCCTGCGAGGATTCGGACGATTGGGACAGGCCGGCCCCACCCCACCATATCCATGGCAACACGTATCACGTCGGCACCTGCGGCATCAGCGCCATCCTCGTCACCGGAGACGAGGGCCATGTCCTGATCGACAGCGGTACCGAGGCAGGCGCGCAAATCGTGCTCGCCAATCTAACCAGGCTCGGCATCGCCCCCGGCGACATTCGCCTGCTGCTCCACAGCCACGAGCATTTCGACCATGTCGGCGGCATGGCGCTCCTGCGCGAAGCGACCGGCGCCGTCCTCCTCGCCAGCGCGCCGGCACGAGCGGTGTTCGAAACCGGCATCGCCGATCCCGCCGACCCGCAAGCCGGGCTGCATGAGCCGATGGCGCCGGTCACGGTTGATCGCGTCGTGAGCGAAGGCGAGACCGTGCGCCTCGGCAACCTGGCGCTTACGCCGGTCGCGACGCCCGGCCACACCCCCGGTGCGCTCAGCTGGACCTGGCGCAGTTGCGATGGCGCGGATTGCCGCGCGATCGTCTATGCCGATAGCCTCAGCCCCATCTCGCGCGACGGCTACCGCTTCAGCGATAACCCCGGATTGATCCGCGCCTATCGCCACGGCCTCGCACGACTCGCGGCGCAGCCATGCGACATGCTCCTCACGCCCCATCCCTCGGCGAGCGGCATGGTCGAGAATGCCCGCGCCGGCCGGGCCGGGGGCAGCAGCGGCTGCGCGGATTACGCCGCCACCGCTGCCGGGCGCCTCGGTGCACGCCTGGCGCAAGAGGCTGCGGCCGCCCCGTGACCACCTGGAAGCTGGTGGCTCGCGCCCCGCGTGCGGACGTCGAGGCAGCCCTCGCCACCTACGAGAGCCGGGACGAGCGCGACCCCGCAATCGCGCTCGCCGCCAGCGAAGTGGCCGCCACACCAGTGGACTGGCTGCTCGAAGCCTGGCTACCCCGCCGTCCGACAAGCCGCGATTGCCGGATCATCGCCGAGCTCTTTCCCGGCCCGCCCCCGCAGATCGACCTCGAAGAGCTGCCCCAGGTCGATTGGGTCGCCGCCAGCCAGGCCGGCGTGGAACCCGTACGGGCCGGCCCGTTCCGAATCCGTACGCCCGATCACCCGCCCGCTCCCGAGCCGGGGCTGATCGAGTTCGCAATCCCCGCCGCCCAGGCTTTCGGCACCGGACAGCACGCGACCACCGCCGGCTGCCTGGAAATGCTCGGCCAGATGAAGCGGCGCGGCCTCAACCTATCCGCCATCGCCGACATCGGTGCCGGCACCGGTCTTCTCGCCTTGGCCGCCCTGGTTCTGTGGCCGCGTGCCCGCGTCAGCGCGAGCGATTCCGATCCCATCTGTCTCAGCGCCATGCGCGACAATGCCGCAGCCAACCACATTGCGCTCGGCCTGGGCCCCGGCCGTCTGGCGGTGGCAGTCGCCGCCGGGATGAAGCACGAATTGCATGCGAGGAGAGCGCCTTACGATCTCATCGTCGCCAACATCCTCGCCGGCCCGCTGATCGAACTAGCGGGTGACTTTGCAGCCCATACCGCGCCGCGCGGTCACCTCCTCCTTTCCGGCCTGCTCGATACCCAGGCTCGCGCGGTCCGTGCTGCCTATCGGCGCGCAGGCTATCTTCAGCGGGCGCGGCTCACCCGCGGCGAATGGTCGATCCTGTGGCTTCGCAAACGCCCGCGCGGCTGATCCGTGGGGCGCTGCTCGCGCTCTCCACGATCACCGCCACGCTGCTGATCGCCAGCGTGCTCTTCTGGCTCGCCGGGTGGCTCGGCAGCTCGATCCCGCGCAACCCCGACTGGCGCGAGCCCGACACCGGCGTCACCATCCTCGTCGAGACCAACGGCGCGCATACCGGCGTCGTCCTGCCCGTCGTCACGCCGCAGAAGGATTGGCGCGAGACCTTTCCCGCTCTCGCCGCCGATCCTGCCCCCATCACCCATGTCGCGATCGGCTGGGGCGAGCGCGAAGTGTTCCTCGATGTCGCCACCTGGGCCGACCTCGAGCTATCGACCGCGGTTCGGATCGTCCTCATCGGGGGCGAAAGCCTGATCCGCACCAGCCACTACGTCCGCCCCGCACCCGGCCCATGGCACCGCCCGCTGCGCCTCGCCCCCGCACAATACGAGCGACTGGTGGCCGAAATCGAAGCCTCCCTCGCCCCGCCCGGCCCCGACGGCAAGCGCAAGATCCTGCGCGGAAGCTACCAGCCGGACGCCTATTATATCGCGAACGGGCGCTACACCCTGTTCCGCACATCCAACAGCTGGACCGGCGACGTGCTCGGCAAGGCAGGCGTGCGAATGGGCTGGTGGACGCCCTTTGCGGGCGGGGTGATGAAATGGATCGCCGCGCCATCCGCCGAAGCCGACTGAGGCCGAGCAAATCGGAACGACTCTTCCCGGCTCTTCGTTGAGATAATGAGCACAACCTTCCGCAACAGGAGACCCACATGACTACCGATGCTAGCACCCTTCAGACGCTGACCGATACCGCGATCGACAGCGTCAAGGGCTACCGCGAGGCCGCGACCCGCGCCACGGACGCCGCCCTCAAGCAGAAGCTTTTGCAGCAGGCCGACAAGCGCCAGCGCACTGTGGACCAGCTCAACCAGGAGATCACCCGCCTCGGCGGCCAGCCGCGCACAACCGGCAGCACCGCCGGCGCCGCGCACCGCGCGTGGACCGGCCTTGCCGATGCAATCGGCGACCGCAACGAGAACGCCGCCGAGCGCGTGGAGGAAGGCGAGGACTACATCGCCGAGAAATTCGAGGAAGTGATCGAGGACGGCAGTCTCTCGCCCGCCTCCCTCGAGGTGGTGCGCAGCGCGTATGCCGAGATCAAGGAAGGCGAGCGGCTGACCGATGCGCTGGCCGAAGCCTACGACTAAGCGCCCGCGCCCAATTCATCCAAGGAGAGGCCCCGCAACGTCCGCGGGGCCTTTCGCCTTTCCGCTCGCAATGGCGTCATCCCGGGCCCCGGGGATCATCATGACCGCATCATTGCGAGCGTGAGCCCGAGGCCGATTCCAGGCCAGCCGGAGCGACAGGCTGCTGAGCAGTCCTGCGCCCACCAAAGTCGCTACGCCCCTGCCCCGACGCTGCACCCCCCCGTCGCTACCCCGCCGCAGCGACGATCTGCGCCCATTCCGCCTCATCAATTACCGCGATGCCGAGCTTCTCGGCCTGCGTCAGCTTGCTCCCCGCGCCGGGGCCGGCAACCACCAGATCGGTCTTCGCGCTGACCGATCCTGCCGCCTTGGCCCCCAGCGCTTCGGCCTGCGCCTTGGCCTCCTCGCGGCTCATCGTCTCGAGCTTGCCGGTGAACACGATCGTCTTGCCCGCGACCGGACTCGCTTTCACGGCCACTTCGTAGCGCGGCGGATCGAGTTCGTTCAGAAGATCGTCCCAGACGCTACGATTATGCGGCTCGTGGAAGAAATCGCCCAGCGCTTCGACTACCACCGGCCCCACCCCGTCGATCGCGGTCAACTCGGCCGGTGCCTCCTCATCATCCGCCCGCGCCCGCTCGGCCGCGTCGCGCAGCGCTGGCAGTTCATGGAAATGCCGCATCAGGTCGCGCGCGGTCACGCTGCCGACATGGCGGATGCCGAGGCCGAACAGCAGGCGCGCCGCATCGGGCCGGCGGTGTGCCTCGATGCCTGCCAACAGGTTATCCACAGACTTGTCCTGCCATCCGTCGAGCGCGAGGATCGCCTCGCGCCGCTGGTGCAGCCGGAAGATATCGGCCGGGCTCCCGATCCAGCCCTGCGCGAAGAACTCGGCGATGGTCTTCTCCCCGAGCCCCTCGATGTCGAGCGCCCCGCGGCTGACGAAATGCCTCAGCCGCTCGGTCCGCTGCGCCGGGCATACGAGCCCGCCGGTGCAGCGCACGTCGACCTCGCCCTCCTCGGCCACCGCTTCGCTGTGGCAACGCGGGCAATGATCGGGGAACACGAAAAGCTCGCGTTCCTCCTCGCGCGTAAGGTTCTCGACCACCTGCGGGATCACGTCGCCCGCCCGCTGGATACGCACCCGGTCGCCCGGCCGCACGCCGAGCCGGGCGATCTCGTCGCGATTGTGCAGCGTCACGTTGGTGACGGTTACGCCGCCCACCAGCACCGGCTTAAGCCGCCCAACCGGCGTCAGCTTGCCCGTCCGGCCGACCTGGATGTCGATCGCCTCCAGCACCGTCTCCGCCCGTTCGGCGGCGAACTTGTGCGCCAGCGCCCAGCGCGGCGCCTTGGCCACGAAGCCGAGCCGTTGCTGGAAGCTGAGCCGGTCCACCTTGTAGACCACCCCGTCGATCTCATAGCCAAGCTTCGCGCGGCGCTCGCCGATCTGCCGGTAATGGGCGAGCATCTGGTCGATCGCATGGCAGAGTGCGAGGTCAGGTGAGACCGGCAGGCCCCATTCGCTGATCGCGCGCATCACCTCGTGCTGGGTCTCTCCAGGAACAGAACTGGCGGCCCCCCAGCCATGCGCGAAGAAGCGCAACGGACGGCTGGCGGTAACGCTCGCGTCCTTTTGCCGCAGCGCCCCCGCGGCGGCATTGCGGGGATTGGCGAACAACCGCTCCCCGGCCGCGACCTGCGCAGCATTGAGCGCGATGAAGGCTTGCTTTTCCATGTAAACCTCGCCGCGCACCTCGAACAGGTCGGGCGGCTTACCGGCGAGTTCCTGCGGGATATCTGCGATCTGCGCGACGTTGGCAGTGACGTTCTCTCCCACCTCGCCATCCCCGCGCGTCGCGGCAAGGACGAGCCTGCCTTGCTCGTAGGTCAGCGCGCAGGACAGCCCATCAATCTTGTCCTCGGCGGTGAAGGCGAGCGGCGCGTCCTCGTCGAGCGCCAGAAACCGCCGCACCCGCGCAACGAACTCGGCCACCTCGTCCTCGGCGAAGGCATTCTCGAGGCTCGTCATCCGCCTGGCGTGGCGAACCTTGGCGAGCGGCGAGGAGGATACCTCCTGGCCGATCTTGCGGGACGGCGAATCCTCGCGCGCCAGCTGCGGAAACGCCGCCTCGAGCTCGGCATTGCGCCGCACCAGCGCGTCATACTCCACGTCGGCGATCTCGGGCGCGTCCTCCCCGTGATAAAGCCGATCGTGCCGGGCGATTTCCGCCGCCAGCCGCGCCAGTTCGTCGCGCGCCGCTCCCTCGGTCGGCGGCGCGCTCATTCCATGATCATGCGCCGGTCGCGTTCGAAGCTCCAGCGGCTGTCCTCGAAGCGCATTCGGTAGAGCGCCGAGAGGGACGAGGTCGCGCTGGCGGTGTAGCCCGCCCACGCCTGGCATTGCTCCTCGCCCGAACATTCGAAGCTGTGGATCGTGAACACCAGCGCCGGCTCCCCGCTTGCGCGGTCGCGCCACGCCCCTTCCTGCCACTCGCAGCGGTCGAACGGCGCAAGGCGCGGAAAACGAGCGATCAGTGCGGTCTCGTGGTCGGCCGGCAGCGCCCCGGTCTCGCGCCCCTCGTTCACCGCCATGCACACGGTCGGGGGGGCGACGATATCGCTGCCGAAATATTCGGCCAGCAGATACTCGGCGAGCGCAAGACGCGGCTCGGCGCGCTCGGCAGCCAGCGGCGGCAGGTCGGCTGAGGAGGTTTCCTCGTCCATTGACGCTGCATACATGCATCCCGCCGTCAGCGCGCTTGCAAGAACAACCAGTAACAAACCGCGCATCATACGCCCTCCAGCAATCGATCGGCCTGGGCCCGCGCTTCGCGGGTAATCTCCGCACCCGAGAGCATCCGGGCGATCTCCTCCTGCCGGCCGCCGGCGTCGAGCAGCGCCACCGAAGTGCGGGTAACCGTCCCCTCGCTCGATTTGGCGATCAGGTAATGCACCGCGCCGCGCGCCGCCACCTGCGGGGAATGCGTGACCGCGAGCAACTGACCGGCTTGCGCACCCTGTGCTTCGCCGCCATGCGCGAGCCGGGCTAGGCGCTCGCCGATCGCACTGGCTACCGCGCCGCCCACGCCGCGGTCAATCTCGTCGAAGATGATCGTCGCCGCGCCCCCTTCCTCCGCCAGCGCCACCTTGAGCGCGAGGATGAAGCGCGACAGCTCGCCGCCGCTGGCGATCTTGCCCAAGGAGCCAAAATCGGCACCCGGATTGGTGGCGATCAGGAACTCCACCGCACTCTTGCCGTGCGCGCCCCAGCGCTCCTCGGGCAGTTCGGTAACCCTGGTTTGAAAGCGCGCGGCAGAGAGCTTGAGCGGCTCCAGTTCGGCAGCCACCGCCTTGTCCAGCCTCGCCGCTGCCTCCACTCGTGCGGTATGCAAGGCGCTGGCCTCGCGCGCATAGACCTGCCTCGCCTCGGCCGCCGCTCGCTCGAGCGCCGCCAGATCCGCCAGGCCATGATCGAGCGCATCGAGCTGCGCGCGCAGATCGTGCATCCTGCCCGGCAATTGGTCGACATGGCACGAATGCTTGCGGGCCAGCGCGCGCAGTTCGAACAGCCGCGTCTCGATCCGGTCGAGCTCGGCGGGCTCATATTGCAACGCTTCGCCCGCGGAGGTGAGCGCCTCCTCCGCCTCCCCCGCCTCGATCACCGCCCGGTCGAGCGCTGCCAGCGCCTCCGCCAGCAACGGGTGCTCGGACGCAATCCGGTCGAGCCGGCGTGCCGCATCGCGCAGGCGGGCAAGCGGCGCGTCCGAGCCGTCCCAGATTTGGCGCAGGTCCTCAAGATCGGCCGCAAGCCTCTCGCCCTTCTGCATGTCGGCGCGGGTCAGGGCGAGGCTCTCTTCCTCCCCCCCGATCGGTTCGATCGCCGTCAGCTCGGCAAGGTAAGCGAGCGCGAGGTCCTCATCCGCGCGCGCCGTATCCAGCGCGCTGCGTGCCGCGACGAGGCGCTCCTGGTGACTGCGCCACTCGCTCCACACATGGGCGACCTTTGCTCCATCGGCGCCGGCAAAGCGGTCGAGCAGCAAGCGGTGGCCGCGCGGATCCAGCAGCCCGCGGTCATCATGCTGGCCGTGCAGCTCGACCAGCGCGGGCGACAGCTCGCGCAGCAGGGCGACGCTTACCGGCTGATCGTTCACGAACGCGCGCGAGCCGCCATCGGCGCGCAGGCGCCGGCGCAGGATCAGCGGCTCGCCCGGATCGATCACCAGCTCGGCTTCCGCCAGAACCTCGCTCACCAGCGCCGGCAAAGGTGCGAACCCGAAGGTGGCGACGACGCTTCCCTCCTCGCATCCGGCGCGCACGAGGCCGCTATCTGCCCGGTTGCCGAGCACCAGCCCGAGCGCATCCAGCAGGATCGACTTGCCTGCCCCGGTCTCGCCGGTCAGCACGCCCAGCCCGCGCTCGAAAGTCAGGTCGAGCGCCTCGATGAGAATGATGTTGCGGATCGCGAGCGAGGTCAGCATGGCGGCCGGCGCAAGTGTAGGGCGCGCCCGCCCGATCCGCAATTGCGCGCCCCGGCGTGGCTGGGGACAGGGCTTCTCGATCCACCACACCGCGCGGCGGTGCGATGCACGGGCAGTTAGCCGCCGGTCGCCTGGGCAAGCGTCTGCGGAGCCTTGTCCTGGATGAGCGCGAAGGCCTTGTCATACCACTCGTTACCCGGATAATTGGCGCCCAGCACCGCGGCGTGGCGGCGCGCCTCCTCGGGCAGTCCGAGCGCGAGGCTCGTCTCGGTCAGCCGGTAGAGCGCCTCGGGCGTATGGCTGGTGGTCTGGTATTCCTCGACCACGTTCTGGAACCGCAATTGCGCGGCGAGCCACTTGCCGGTCCGCTCGTAGAAGCGTCCGATCTCCATCTCCTTGCCGGCGAGATGGTCATTGACGAGGTCGATCTTGAGCCGCGCATCGGCCGCATAGTCGGTGCGGGGATAGCGCCGCTGCACCTCGTTCAACGCCTGCAGCGCCTGCCGCGTGATCGCCTGGTCGCGCTCGACGTCGCTGATCTGCTCGTAATAGCTGAGCGCGATCAGGTAATAGGCGTAAGGCGCGTCCTTGTTGCCCGGGTGGATCGAGAGGAAGCGAGTGGCCGCCTGGATCGACTCGTTGTAATCGCGATTGGCGTAATAGGTGAACGCGCTCATCAGCTGCGCGCGGCGTGCCCACGGCGAATAGGGATGCTGCCGCTCGACCTCGTCGAACAGCGCCGCCGCCACCTTCAGATCGCCGCGATCGAGCCGCTGCTTCGCCGCACCGTAGAGCGATTCGACATCACGCGCGACATAGGCAAGTTCGTCGTCGCCCCCGCCACCGCCGGTCAGCGAGGCGCAGCCGGTAAGGGTGAGGGCGGCAGCCGCCGCGAGGGAAATACGGCCGGTGAAGCGAGTGTTCATGCGCGCGCTATATCGGGCCGCACCGTGAACGCCAAGTGAAGTCGAGGCTCTAGGGCGGGGCTATAACCGAGACCGAGTCTCGCAGGACAGGGGTCAGGTTCCCCTGCAATCCCCGCCACTGCATACCCCGTCGCTGCCCAGCATTTCACCTGTCTGTTTCCGGGTGTTCTCGTTGTGCTGTGCCCATTGTGCGGCTGTCATGCACACTTTCTCGCGCCTGGTGCGCGATCCCGTCACTCGATAGGTACGACAGATCTGGCCTTCATCGGCGCCCCCGGCGGTCGCGCCCTCGCCAGATGCAGGCTGTGTTGCCTGGGTAGCGCCCGCTTGGGCCACAACCGGAAGTGAGTAAGTGGATGCGGCCAGCGCAAGGCTGGAAAGAAGAACCATCATGACAAAACCCCTTCTCAAAGCTCCCAAAGAAAAAGGGGAGCAGCTCTCGCTGCCCCCCTTGTGCAATCTTCCGCAGGAAAAATCCAGCTCCCGATCAGAAGCCCAGGTTCACAGTAACCGCATAGCGACGGCCGAGCGGATCGTAGGTCGAGGGGTAGATGTTGCCGCTGTTGAAGGCGGTCGAACCGATATTGCTGCCCACGACCTTGGGCTTGTTGTCCGTCAGGTTCGCGACCGTGAAGATGAAGCTCGCATTGTCCATGACCCGTGCGCGCAGGCTGAGGTCGAAGTAATGCTCGGACGGAATGGTCGTGAATTCCTCGAGGAAGGAATTGGCAACCGGCTCGTACTCGACGCCATCGATAAAGCGCCAGTTGAGCGATAGCGCGAAGGGGTCGAAGCTGACCGTGGTGCGCTGGTTGAACGAGAACTCGGGGATGATCGAGCCGGAGAGGCTGCAGTTGATGCTGTAGAACCCAACGCAATCGCGACTGTCGCCCTCCGCGTCCTGGTTGGCCTTGAACTTGTGGTTGTTGGTCCAGTTACCGGCGAAATTGAGGTCGACCCCAAAGAGGCCCATCTGCCTGGTGTAGTTGAGCACCAGATCGATGCCGTCGGTGAAGATTCGGCCCTGGTTGGTGGACAGCAGCGGCAGACCCGGCGTGGTCGCCACCGAACCGAACAGGTTGCCGGTCGCCGGGTTCCGGCGGATCGACGTACACGCCGCATCGCCCGGATCACCCGAACCTGCGAAGGGGGGAGGCCCGAAGCAGGCGGCAAAGACGTCACCGATATTGGGCTCGGTGATCGCGTCGCGGACGACGATGTTGTAGTAATCCACCGTCGCCGTGAACCCAGGCAGGAAGTCGGGCTGGAGCACCGCACCCACCGTCCAGGTGTAGGCGTTCTCCGCATCGAGATCAGGATTGCCGCCGAAGGTGACGTTCACCTGACCGGCCGGATCGACGATGATCGAACCGATCGACGAGGTAGGCGCACCCTGAGCAAGACAAGTAGCCCTGAGCGCCGCATTGTTGACGGGTGCCGCGCCGGCACAAGGATCCTCATCGAAGTTGTCGAGGCCAGTGGTCTGCGGCTGGAACAGCTCGCCGATATTCGGCGCCCGCGTCACCCGCTGGTAACCGCCGCGGACCTGGAACCCGTCGACCGGCGTATAGGTGCCGCCGGCCTTCCAGGTGAACTCGCCTCCGGTCGTCGAATATTCGGAGAAGCGGGCACCCAGGTCGAGCGTCAACTCTTGAGCGAAGGGCAGATCGCTCAACACCGGAATCAGCAGTTCGCCGAAGAACTCGTAGACGTCGTAGCCGCCGAAGAAGTCGGGGTTGGCCGCGCCCGCACCGAGCACTTCGCCCGGCGTCTGGCTGAGCAGGTCCGAAGTCGAGCTCGCCGAATACTCGCGATACTCAAAACCCGCCGCGGCAGCGACCGGATCGGCACCGAAGAGGGTGAAAAGGTCGCCGCTGACGAAACCCTGGACCTGGCCGAGCGTGGTGTTGACCGCGCCCGTGGTGGCGACGTCGATGAAATCCTGATTCGCCTGGGTGATGCTGCCGAGCGGACCGAACAGGTCGATTGGCACGCAGCCATTGCTCGGGTCGATGCACTCGTTGGGATCAGTCGCGCGTACCGCCTGCTCGAGGCGGCTGAGGCTGCCGTAACCGGTCACCCGGTTCTGGTTTTCGCTCTCGCCATAGGCGCCGAAGAGTTCCCAGTTGAAGTTCTGGAAAACTTCCCCGCGCGCACCAACCTTGATCTGGAAAAGCTGCGTCTTGTACTCGGTGAAACGGTTGCCGAACTCGACGAAGCGACGGCCGTAATCGATGCCGATTTCCCGATAGGCGGGATCGCTAGGATCGGTCGCGAGCGCGGCCGCGTCGCACTCCGCCTGGCTGAACAGCGGCTGGATGCCGATCGTGGCGGGATCGTCCTCGTCGTCAGTAACACTGTCGAAGCCGCAGATCTGGTTGCGGATGGTCGTCGGGAGGAACGGATTGGACAGCGGCGTGTCGATCACGTTGCGGAACGTGCCGGTCGGCGCGACGATGGTCTCGGTGGTGCTCTGAACGAACAACGCCTCACTGAACAACTCAAGACCATCCGAAACCTCGAAGCGGCCGGTGGCGAAGATCCGGTACTGCTCGAGCGGGAGTTGGTAGAGGTTGAAGGGGTTGAAGTTAAACGGGGAGTAGAACGGGATCAGCGAGCCCCCGTCGGGAGAAACCTGGAGGGTGCCGCTATTCGTCCCAGGGATCACGATGACGCTGGGGACGGCGGTCGAAGACCCGCCCGGGGCGCCGGAGAAGGAACTGATGTTGTTGATGCCGAACTCGCGATCGCCCTGGAACACCGCCTCACGGTTCGTGAAGCCCACGCTCAGCGTCGCGTTGCCGCGCCCGTCCTCGAAATTGCCGCCGACCGTCAGATCGATGCGCTGGGTCAGTCCGTCGCCCTGCTCGGTGATCTGGTTGGTCGCGGAAATTTCGGCACCCTCGAAGTTGTCGCGGGTGATGAAGTTGACGACGCCCGAGATGGCATCCGCGCCGTAAGTGGCGCCGGCGCCGCCGGTCAGCACGTCGGTCCGCTCGATCATCGCGATCGGGATCACGTCGACGTTGGTCGGGCCATCGAACGTCGCGGGCACGAGGCGCGTGCCGTTGAGCAGCGTAAGGTTGCGCTGGTTGCCGATACCGCGCAGATCGAGGAAGGTCGAACCGCCGTTGCCGTTGTTGACGTTGCCGCCGACGTTCGGGACGATGCCGGGCACTTCGCGCAGCACGTCTTCGACGACCACCGCACCCTGAAGCTCGTACTCCTCGCGGGAGACCACCGCGACCGGGCTCGCCTGCTCGAGGTTGGGGTTGGAGATGCGCGTACCGGTGACGATGATGGTGCCGCGATCATCGAGCGTGTCGAGATCGGGCGTGTCTTCGGTTGCTTCCTGGGTCGTGATGCCGCCTTCCTGTGCCAGGGCGGTGGCCGGCGCGAGCGCCAGCGCCATCGTGAGGGCAGAACCCGCTACGCCGATACGCAAGCCGTGCTTGATGGTGAGTGTCATCGAGAAGTCCTTCTTCGAAACGGCCAACGTGCCCTGACGGCCGGGTTTATCGTTCTCGTCGCCCGGCGCGCTCAGGGCGCATCTGGTGCAGCGATCTGGCGCCTTCTTTCCAACATCGCGCGCAACGGCAAAGGCTTTGTTGCCTTCGCAACCGGTTTGTCGCCAAGCGTCACCCATTTGCCACAACTCTTCGCTGACCGTGGCACGGGCGCCGCGCCCCATCGATCGCGCCCTCAATCGTGGCGCCGCTCGCAGCACCAAGCGGGCCCGGCCCCTTTCATTTCAAAGGGCACGGCGCGCTCGGTGGGTGCTTCTGGTCCGCCCGGCGTTTTTCGCCTAAGGCATGGGCCGGGATGGAGCGCTACTCGGCCTTTCTGAGCTACAGTCACAAGGACCAGCGGGAGGCGCGCTGGCTCCACCGCGCTATCGAGACCCATCGCCTCCCCCGGCCGCTGATCGGCGCGGACAGTCCGTTCGGCCCCGTGCCGCGCAAGCTCCTGCCCGTCTTCCGCGACCGCGACGAGCTGCCGGCCTCGGGCGACCTTGGCAGCGAGCTGCGGATGGCGCTCGCCTCCTCGCGCTTTCAGATCGTGCTGTGCAGCCCGGCGGCAGCGCGCTCGCACTGGGTCAACGAGGAGATCAAGCATTTCAAGCAGCTCAACGGCGAGGGCCGCACGCTGGCGCTCATCGTTGCTGGCGAGCCCTATTCGGGCGGCGAGGACGAATGCTTTCCCCCCGCCCTGCGCTTCCGGGTCGACGAGCAGGGCGAGGTCACGACGACCCCCGCAGAGCCGATCGCGGCCGATCTGCGCCCCGGTATGGACGGCCGCAAACTGGCTCTGCAGAAGCTCGTCGCCGGCCTCACGGGCGTGCGGCTCGACGATCTCGTCCGGCGCGATAACGCACGGCGCCAGAAGCGGCTCACCATCATGGCCGCGGTTTCGAGCACGATCGCGGTGGTGACGATCAGCCTGGCGATCTATGCCGAATTCCAGAGGCGCGAGGCGGTCGCTCAGCGCCAGCTCGCCGATCGAAGCCTGGAATTCCTCATCGGCACCTTCGAGATCGCCAATCCGGCGACCGAGAACCCGCGCACCATAACCGCGCTCACCGTGCTCGACCGGGCGAGCCGGCGCGCGGCGGACGAATTCGAGCGCGACCCTGCGGTGAGCAGCCGGCTGCTGAGAACCACCGGCTCGATCTACCGCAATCTCGGCCTGCCGGAGGAATCCGAGCGTGACCTTCGCGCAGCCCTTGCCCGCACGTCGCCCCAAGGGGAGGCGCGCGCGGCGGTGCTGCTCCAGCTTGCGATGCTCGCCACCGATCGCGGCGATCCGGAGGCCGTGCGCGATCTCGTCGACCAGGCCGCAAGCGCCTACGAAGCCGACGCGTCCTATGCACCCCCCCTCAACGCCCACGCAGCGCTCCAGCGGGCCAACGCCTTCTACCTCGATGCCCGTTACGAAGATGCCGCAAGCGCCTATGCCGCCGCCGCCCAGCTCTATCGCAGGGTCGAAGGGGACCAGCGCAGCGACATTGCCGGCGCGCTGATGAACGAGGCCTATGCCCGCCTCCAGCTGCGCCAATATCCGCAGGCCAATGCCCTCTACAAGGAGGCGCTGCGGCTGACGGTGATCAAGTTCGGCCACGATCATCTCAAGACCGCGGTAGCGTTGCACAATCAGGCGCTGTCCTATCTGGATGCCGGTCGGCCAGCGAGTGCGGCGCACGTCCTGCCCCAGGCGATCGCGATCTACGAGCGCGTGCTCGAGCGTGGCCATCCCACCATGGGGCGCGCGTATTTGCTGCTCGGCCGGGTGCATACCGCCCGCGGAGACGGAGAAAGCGCAGTTGCCGCTCTGGCCCGCGCAAGGGCGGTCTATGTCGCGCTCTATGGCATAGACAATGCGATGGTCGGCGACGTCGATTTCTTTACCGCGGAAGCCGAACTCGCGCGCGGGCGCTTCGGCGCTGCGCTTTCCCGGGCGGCCGATGCGAAGGCGCTATACGACCTCAATTACGGGCCCGACGACCCCGACCAGGGCGAGGTGCTGTTGCTCACCTCGCGCATCCATGCAGCGGCCGGGTCCGCGAGCCTGGCTAGCAAGACCTGCGCGGAGGCCATGCAGTTTCAGCGAAGGATCAGTGCCGATCGGGCAACGTTGAAACTGGTCCGCGACGAGTGCCGAAGACTATCGTCCCAAATTGCGACAAAGTCATGAATACGACGCTAAGCAATTCTTGTTGCGGCAAGTTGGAATGCGTGTAGCATCAGAGCCGTAACTTGGGGGTCAATATGCGTTCTATCATGGGTACGGCCTCGGCCGTCAAAACGACGTCTTTGCTTGGCGCGGCCTGTCTCTTCGCCCTCTCGAACCCGGCCCAAGCCAACGTCATCGAGACGGCGACGATCAATAATTCCTATTCCTATGTCGTAGGAAGCCAATCGGGCGGCGATCCCAACGCCTCGGGCAACGAACGCTTTTTCCTCAGCGACTTAACCAATGGCTTTGCAAGTGATGTCGGCCTCTCGCTGACCGCCACGCTCGACGAGGGCAGCTTCTTCTTTCTCCACCAGGGTTATTGCGTGGGGCGCTGCAGCGTCACGATCGGAACCGACATCGTCTTCACGCTCACCAACAACGCCAATGCCCCCGCAACCTTGCGGTTCGATTCGCAGATCACCCCCGGGCACCTGAGCCGCTCGAATTTCCTGAGCGCTTCCCCGCAAGAGGGCGCCGCCTTCGATTTCGCCGTCACCCAAGGCCCGGGCGAAGGGACCACGCTTTACGCCGCTTCCGGCAGCGTCGGCGCCGGGATCCCCCAGGTGTTCACCACCGCCGACCCGTTCAACAACTTGCTGCGCGATGACAATCCACCCGAATGGAACGTGCTCGACTGGAGCGCGACCAACCTCAACCTCACGCTCGCGCCAATTCCCGGCGGGCAATCGACACTGGTTCGCTACAGGTCGCTCCTGACGATCTTCACCGACAACCCCTTCTGCCCCGACACGAACGAGTGCACCGGTTTCCAGGGTGCCTTCGGCGATCCGCGCGAGCGTGGTGGGGTGATCGTCCAGAGCGCCGCCGCCGGCTTCGCCGCGTTTGCCGAATCTTTCGGCGAGGCCGCGCCCTTCGCGTCCCCCCCCATCCCCGCGGTAGGCGCAATCTACGATCCGTTCCGCGTCACCTATGCCTTCGTTCCCGTCGGCACCCCGCTGCCGCTCACGCCGCTCGCGATCGGCCCGATCCCCTATAACATCCCCTACCGTGCGGTGAACGTCATCCCCGAGCCGGAAACCTGGGCGATGATGCTGCTCGGCTTCGCCTCTCTCGGCGCGGTCATCCGCCGCCGCCGGGGACAGGTATCGGGAACCCCGGTCCCCGCGTGAACCCGGCAGTCGAGAAGCTCAATCCAGCTTGAGCTCGAACTCGAAGCGGTAATTCGGCGAGAAAGCGTTGGGGAAGTTCGAGAAACTGCGCAGCAGCGTCGAATTGCGGCCCAGCATCCGTTCGATCACCTGGCCGCGAGCGAACTTGAACCGCCCGGTGCCTCCGGTAATCGCGCGCGCCTGCACCTCACGCTCGGGATCGTTGCCGTCATCCGCCCCGTTGGAGACCAGCATCTCGGGCATCAGGTTCTCGCCCGACATCCGCCCGAACACGTAATTATGCGTCGTCAGCAGATGCGGCTCGGTCCGCTCGCGCTCGACCACCGTGCCCTCGCTGTCCCGATACTCGTCGACCCCGTTGATGATCGCCCAGCCACGTGACAGCCAGTGGCCGACCGGCTCCTGCCGGGTGAAGTCCCACACCCGCTGATACTGCACCGAGCGCCGTCCCGGGCGTAGCTCGGTCACCTCGGTCGGCGTCGGGATCGTCCCGCCGGGATAGAGCGCGCCCTCGACATAGAAGGTGTCGCCGCGCACATCGATGTTGAAGTAGTCCTGGCTCTCCTGGGGTCCGATCCGCCCTGAGGGGTCGATCGCATCGGTATGGCCGAGCACCGCGACATCCACCGCGAAGCGCACGATGCCATCGGCACCGGGCGCGAGGGTCAGCCAATCCTCGATCGGCGGCAGCATCATCGTCGAAGTTCCGCCCGCCGCGCCGCCCTGCGCCGCCGCCGCTGCGGGAACGATCCCGCCTGCGGCCGCGGCGATCCCGGTCGCGCCCGCCAGTTTCATGAAGTCACGCCGGTCATTGCTGGTCATTGCTCTTCCTCTCGATTTGGCATGGTCTGGGCCGCGTCTGCGCTCAGAAGCGTAGCCGGCCTTGCAGGGTGTAGCTGCGCAGCGGGGCGGGCAGGTGCACACGATCCAGCGGCGAGACGCCGACTGGAAAGGTCGCGAAGATGATTGTCGAGGTCGCCTCGTTGAACAGGTTCCTCACCAGGAAGCCCAGCTCCCAGGTATCCTCCGCCGAGCCTATCCCCACGCGCAGGTCGGTCTTGCTGTAGGCCTCCTGCACCTGGGAGGGATCGAGAATGTCCTGGTAATTGATGTCTGACTGATAGGTCGTCGTCCAATTGAGCAGATAATCGAGCGTGTCGGTTAGCGGCCGCTCGACGCTCAGATTGATGTTGCCCGTCCATTCGGGCGAGTTCTGTAACCGGTCCCCGCTCCTGTCCTGCGTCACGCAGCCCGGCGGAGCGTCGAACCGGCACGGACCGTTGGGGTAGTCGGTATAGAAGGCATCCAGGTATGCCAGCGCGCCCGAAATGCTCACGCCGCGCGCGGGTGCAACCCCGGCGTCCAGCTCGACGCCACGGGTGCGCGCGCCGGCGGCATTACTGGTGATGAAGGTCGCGGTGTCCTGGTCGAGGGTGGATTTCTGGAGGTCGGTATAATCCGCCTGGAAGGCTGCAATGTTGAAATAGGCGTCGATCGCGGGGAACAGCAGCTTGGCGCCGATCTCATAGCTTTCCGCCTGTTCGGGCTCGAGCAGGAACTCGCGGAAGGTAAGCGCGGATTCGGTGAAGGCGCCGCCTTTCGAGCCTTCGGCATAGCGGCCATAGACGGTAATGTCGCGATTGGGCTGCCAGACGAGGTCGACCGTCGGCGAGACCTCTTCCTCGGCAAATTCGGCGGCAAGCGAGGGGCGCGGCACCCGCACCACCCCGCCCGGCGGCGTGAAGGTCTGGTTCACCCCCACGACCGCGCCCTCCTTCGAGATCCTCGTCCAGCGTAGCCCGAGGCCGAGCTTCAGCTGCTCGATCGGTCGCCAGTTCATCTGGCCGAACGCGGCGAGCACGTCGGTCTCCTGGACGAAGGTGCGCCGGTTGTCCTGGTTGAGCAACGGAGGGAACGGCAGGTCGAGCAGCGAGACGCGGTCGATGTCCGAGCTCGAATGCTCGACATAGCCGCCGATGATGTAGTCGATCGTCCCGCCTGCAGGCGATGAAAAACGAAGCTCCTGCGAGTATTGCTCGAAGTCCTCGAAGTTTTGCGTAATCAGCCTTGCCGGGCTTCTGGCCTGAATATTGAAAGCCTGGCCATACTCATACGAAGAATAGGAACTGATCGCCGTCAGCAGGTACTCGCCTAGTTCAACGCCGATGTCGATCACGGCATTGAACGAATCTGATACGTCGCGCAGCGGCGCAAGGCCATCATCGGTGTTGATGGTGTAGTCGGGCTCGCCTCCCGCCGGCACGAATTCGAACGGCGCGCCGGTGATCCTCGCATTGCCATATTCGGCCTTGGCGAACACCGTAACGCCGGCGGGCTGCCACAGCAGTGAAAGGCGGCCGAGCAAGTCCTCGCGGATCGGCTCCTTGCGGTCGAGCACGACGTTGTCGAGCCAGCCCAGATCGTTTGAATAGCGCGTGGCGAAGCGGATCGCGAGCTTGTCGGTCAGCGGGCCGCCGGCCCCCACCTGCACCGCGTGGCTGCCGCGCTCGAACTCGTAGTCGGCGGCAAGGTCTGCCTCCATGGTGAAGGTCGGCCGGCGCGTCGTCACGCTGATCGCGCCGGCCGAGGTGTTGCGGCCGAACAGCGCGCCCTGTGGCCCGCGCAGTACCTCGACCCGCTCGACGTCGAAGAACGGCTGCATGAACTGCCGATTGCGCCCGCCATAGACCTGGTCCACGAACAGCGCGACTGATTGCTCGAAACTCAGCGTATTGCCCGAAGTGCCGATCCCGCGAATGAAGATCGACGCATTGGCCGGCGTATCGGTGATCGAGAGGTTCGGCACCCGCGATTGCAGGTCGATGAACTGGTCTATGCTGAGGTCCTCGAGCAGCTCGCCATCCTGCACGCTGATGGAGATGGGTACGTCCTGCAGCCGCTGCTCGCGCTTCTGCGCGGTGACGATGATCTCAGGCACCAAGCCATCTTCGGGCTCGACGTCCTGCGCCGCCGCCACAACCGGCCACGATGCCGCCACGAGCAGCATCACCCTCCCCGCTTGGCAACCCATCCTCGGTTCTCCCCTCGGGGGAAAGATGCGCCAGCATTGTTTCGTTGGTAAAATAACTTTTATTGATAAAGCGTTAGTTTCCAGGAAAACCAGCTTTCCTGCGCTCTACACCAGTGGACTCGCGCCGCTGGTCCAATGGTCGGGCACCATCCAACGAGCGAGCCCCGGCCTAGGCCTCGCCCATCCGAAGCGCGGCGATGAAGGCCTCCTGCGGGATTGAGACATTGCCGTATTCCCGCATCCGCGCCTTGCCCTTCTTCTGCTTCTCGAGCAGCTTCTTCTTGCGCGTGATGTCACCGCCATAGCACTTGGCGGTGACGTCCTTCCTCAGCGCCGCGATCGTCTCGCGCGCGATCACCTTGCCGCCGATTGCCGCCTGGATCGGGATCTTGAACAGGTGCCGCGGGATCAAGTCCTTCAGCCGCTCGCACATCCCCCGCCCGCGCTCCTCGGCCACGCCGCGGTGGACGACCAGCGACAACGCATCGACCGGCTCGTTGTTGACGAGGATGTTCATCTTCACAAGGTCCCCCTCGCGCATCCCGATCTGCTCGTAGTCGAAGCTCGCATAGCCCCGGCTGATGCTCTTCAGCCGGTCATAGAAATCGAACACCACCTCGTTCAGCGGCAGCTCGTAGGTCACCTGCGCCCGCCCGCCTACATAAGTGAGGTCGGTCTGCACCCCGCGCCGGTCCTGGCACAGCTTGAGGATCGAACCCAAGTATTCGTCGGGCGTGTAGATCACCGCCTTGATCCACGGCTCCTCGATCCACTCGATCCGGTTGGGGTCCGGATAATCGGCCGGGTTGTGCAGCTCGATCGTCGCCGCTTCCTCGGTCCGGGTATGCGACAGCTGGATGCGGTAAACCACGGACGGCGCCGTGGTGATGAGGTCCAGGTCATATTCGCGGCTCAGCCGCTCCTGGATGATCTCGAGATGCAGCAGGCCGAGGAACCCGCACCGAAAACCGAAGCCCAGGGCGGCGCTCGATTCCATCTCGTAGGAGAAGCTCGCATCGTTGAGCCTCAGCTTGGCGATCGAATCGCGCAGCTTCTCGAATTCGGCGGCATCGACCGGGAACAGCCCGCAGAACACCACCGGCTGGACCTCCTTGTAGCCCGGCAGAGCCTCGCTCGCCCCGCCCTTGACCGTGGTGATCGTATCGCCGACGCGCGCCTGCTCCACTTCCTTGATCTGCGCGGTGATGAAGCCGATCTCGCCGGGCCCCAGCTCGTCCAGCTGCTCGATCTTGGGCCGCATGCAGCCCACCCGGTCGACCAGGTGGCGGGTGCCGCCCTGCATGAAGCGGATCTCCAGCCCCCTGGTGAGCACCCCCGTCATCACCCTCAGGAGGATTACGACGCCCAGGTAGGGGTCGTACCAGCTGTCGACCAGCATCGCCTTCAGCGGCGCCTCGCGCTCGCCGCTAGGTGGCGGAATACGTGCCACGATCGCCTCGAGCACGTCCGCCACTCCCAACCCCGACTTGGCGCTGGTCAGCACCGCATTGCTCGCATCGAGGCCGATGATGTCCTCGATCTCGGCCTTCACCTTCTCGGGCTCGGCGGCGGGCAGGTCGATCTTGTTGATCACCGGCACGATCTCGTGGTCGTGCTCGATCGACTGGTAGACATTGGCCAGCGTCTGCGCCTCGACGCCTTGCGCCGCATCCACCACCAGCAGCGCCCCCTCGCACGCCGCGAGGCTGCGCGAGACTTCGTAGGCGAAGTCCACGTGCCCGGGCGTATCCATTAGGTTGAACTGGTAAGTCTTTCCGTCCGCCGCCTTGTATTCGAGCCGCACTGTCTGAGCCTTGATCGTGATCCCCCGCTCGCGCTCGATATCCATTGAATCGAGCACCTGCTCCTTCAGCTCGCGATCCGAGAGCCCACCGGTCAGCTGGATCAGCCGGTCGGCGAGCGTGGACTTGCCGTGGTCGATATGGGCGATGATCGAGAAATTGCGGATCAGTGAAAGGTCGGTGCTCATGGCCCGCCTCTAGCGCCGCCGGGAGAGGCTGTCAGTAGCGCCCGGCACGGGATAAGAGACGGGCCTCCACGCGTTTCAAGCGGTGGCAACAAAACTATAGGGGCGAGGAGAGATGCGGCACATCGCCATCGTCGGCTCGGGGCCGGCCGGCTACTACACCGCCGAAGCTGCACTGAAGACGCTCGGCGACGAGGTCTGCGTCGATGTGCTGGACAAATTGCCCGTGCCCTTCGGCCTGATCCGCTCGGGCGTTGCGCCCGATCACCAGTCGATCAAGGCGGTGGCCCGGCGCTACGAGAAGGTGGCGCAGGCCAGGAACGTGCGGTTCATCGGCAATGTCGCCATCGGCCCCGACATCGAAATCGAGGAATTGCGCGGCCTCTACGACGCCGTTGTACTGGCGACCGGCGCCCCGCGCGACCGGCTGCTGGGTGTTCCGGGCGAGGACCTCGCCAACGTCTTCGGCAGCGCGGAATTCGTCGGCTGGTATAACGGCCACCCGCAATTCGCCCGCGCCGATCCGGACCTTTCCGGCAACACCGCCGTGATCATCGGCATCGGCAATGTCGCGCTCGACATCGCTCGCATTCTCGCCAAGACGCCGGCCGAGTTCGAAGGCAGCGACATCGTCGCTCACGCGCTGCGAAGCCTCGAACACTCGAACATCGAGCGGATCTGCATCATCGGCCGGCGCGGCCCGCACCAGATCGCGATGACGCCAAAGGAGCTGGGCGAGTTCGCCGCTCTTAAACGCGCCACGCCCGTCGTGCGCGCCATCGACCTGCCCCCGCCGGAAGAAGACCAGGCGCTCGAGCCCGGCCAGCGCAAATCGGTCGCCCTGCTGCGCTCCTTCGCCGCCATCGACGAGGCCCAGCGCGCGACGAAGCCCGTGCGGATCGAGTTCCTGTTCTACGCCTCCCCCCAGGCGCTGGTCGGCAACGGCCGGCTCGAGGGCATCCAGCTCGAGCGCACCCGCGTCGTCGGCAATAAATGCGTCGGCACGGCCGAGACCTTCCGCCTCCCCGCCGATCTCCTCGTCACCGCCATCGGCTACCGCACGGCACCGATCAACGGCGTGCCCCACGACGAGGCAGCCGGCCGCTTCGCCAACGAGAACGGCCGCATCGCACCCGCCGGCGACGGGCTCGGCGCCCTCTACTGCACCGGCTGGTCGCGCCGCGGCCCGACCGGCACGATCGGTACCAATCGCCCGGACAGCTACGCGCTGATGGCGATGGTCGTTGCGGATCTGGCGGCGAGCGAGGCGGATGGCGGGGCAGGCGCGGAGAAGGAGGGAAGCGCCGGCTTCGACCGGCTCGCCGCCGAGCGCGGGCTTGACGTGGTCACCTTTCGCGACTGGAAGCGGATCGAGGCAGCCGAGGCAGCGGCGGCACGAGATGGCGCGCCACGGGAGAAATTCGTCGACATCGAAGCGATGATCAGGGCGCGGGGGTGACGCGAATCATCGAGCGATCCATGCTGCCAGACGCCGTCCGGTGAGAGAGAGCGAAGGTCTGGAAACGACCCACTTGGAGCCGTTCACGCCAAGCCGAACCGAAAGCTACCCACCCAGTTCTTGCCATTCACCGATTGTCGCGACGGTAAACAAGCCTGAAATCTGCCAGTTCGCTTGGAGCTCAAGGATCGGCCGCTCTTGAGCTGATCCACTCCCGGTCTCTCGCGAACACCTGCGCAAAAAAGCGGCGGCCGAAGCCGCCGCGAGTATATGGTACTAAAATCCGAGAGTTTGTTTTTAGAAGGCGAACCGCACTTTCGGCGTGTCCTCTTTGCGACGGCGCACCGCAGCGCCAACGGCGCCAAAGCCAATGAGCATCATGGCCCAGGTGCTGGGCTCAGGGATAACGCCCACTGTGTCAGCAGTCTTGAACTGCACGACATAGCCAAATGTACTCAGCGAGCCAGTACCGCCAGTGCCGTTCTGCAGAAAGAGGCTCGAGGTGCCATCGCCGAGCACATTCACTCCGTCGAGAGTCGTACCCGAGCGATTGCTCCCGCCAAAGCTGGTTAAATCGAGCAACAGATTGCCCATTGACGGATCGTAGAGGAACGGATTGGCGAAGCTGAAAACTACGTCGAAGTCCTTGGTCAATCCGTTCGAGCTCGTCGCCGCCGACGAGTACGTAACGTCGCTGATGGGAACGACATCAACGACGTTTGCCCCGGTGTTGGCGGCAAAGCTCGAACTTAGGTTGTCGGCGCTGGCTGATGTGGTCGAGAGTTGGAGGCGGAAGTCCTGTGTCGTGCGGGTAAATGCACTGCCTGGACCATCAAAGAAGCCGCCGCCGAACCGTGCACCATTGGCGCGGAAAGCGATCTCGGTCAGCGTTACCGGGCCCGTCGCGAACTGGTTCGCGTTGAACACCTGCTGCATGCGCGCCACATTGATAAAACCAAGTACATTGCGGCTCCCACTGTTGCCTTCAACATCGGCAAGACCAGTCGGCACAACGACCGTGGCGGACATGGCCGGCGAAGAAGCGACAGCGCAAATTGCCAAAAACGGTACGGTTTTGAGGGCTCTCAACATCCGAAATTCCTTGTAGGTAGGTCCTTGAGCGTTTCTTCCGCCAAGCACCGGATTGCGTCTCCCCCCACCGCGACTTCGCACGTGCGCGTCTCACAGTAAAGTTCACCTTAACCAAACCTTTTCCGCATGTTCGGAAACGGCACACATGCCTCGTTGCCAGCAAGCGCCTTGCATCGGCGAACCTTTCGGCAGCGCGGCATCGCAGGATATCGGTCTGCTGGTGTACCGCCTGTCAGAATACCTGCTTTGGGCAAGGTGAGCGATCGGATCAGGGGCTAGCAGCGCCTCCGCCCCAATTAGGTCAAAACTGTGCGCAAGAGGCTGCTTCTACCAGCTGTCGCTGTCCGATTTGTTGGTGCTGCTAAGCAGACCCCGCGCCCGCTAAACCAACCGAGCCAATTCAAACCCGCATCGGCATCAGCACATACAACGCCGGGCTCTGGTCGTCCTTCCTGATCAGCGTCGGGGCGCCCGGGTCGGCGAGGTGCAGCTCCACCGTATCGCCATCGATCTGGCCCAGGATGTCCTTCAGATAGTTGGCGTTGAAGCCGATTTCCATGACGCTCGACGAATAGCTCGCCGGCACTTCCTCGGCTGCGGTGCCGTTGTCGGGACTGGTGACCGAGAGCGTCACCTTGTCCGTCTCCAGCCCCATCTTCACCGCCCGCGTCTTCTCGGTAGCGATCGTCGCAACCCGGTCGACGCCCGCGAAGAAGGTCTTGGGGTCGACCTTCAGGAGCTTGTCATTGGCGGTCGGAATGACGCGGCTGTAATCGGGGAAGGTGCCGTCGATCAGCTTGCTGGTCAGCACCGTTCCGCCCTCGCCCGCCAGCGTGAAGCGGATCTTGCTGGCCGAGAGGTTGATCGCGACATTGCCGTCGAGCTTCTCCTCGAGCAGCTTGCGCAGCTCCGCCACCGCCTTTCGCGGCACGATGACGTCGGGCATGCCCTCTGCGCCGTCGGGGCGGGGAAGCGTGAAGCGGGCGAGGCGGTGACCGTCGGTCGCCGCGGCCTTGAGCAGCGGCTTGTCCTCGTCGGTCACGTGGAGGAAGATGCCGTTCAGGTAATAGCGCGTCTCCTCGGTGGAGATGGCGAAGCGGGTGCGGTCGATCAGCTCGGCGAGCGTGGCTGCGGGGATCTCGAAGCTGGTCGGCAGATCGCCCTCGACGATGGTCGGGAAGTCATCGCGCGGCAAGGTCGGCAACTCGTAGCGCGTGCGGCCGGCCTTGATCACCATCCGGTTATCAGCCGCCTCCAGGCTCACGCCCGATCCATCGGGCAGCTTGCGGACGATCTCGAACAGCACATGCGCCGAGACCGTGATCGCCCCGGGCACTTCCACCCGATGCGCATCGAGGCTCTCGGCCACCTGCAGGTCAAGGTCGGTCGCCATCACCCGGACGAGCTTGTCGCCGCTCGCCTCCAGCAAGACATTGGAAAGTATGGGAATTGTGTTGCGCCGCTCGACCACGGATTGCACGTGGGACAGGCAGCGCAGCAGCTTGGCGCGTTCGATCTCGGCCTTCATCGCGTCTCTCTTCACCCCCCTGTGGTGCCGAACCATGCGTGCCCCGGCATTTCCCGGATAAACGCGGCTACACCAGTGGACTCAGCGGCCATCCTTAGCGCGGAGGCAAGGGCGAGCAAGCGCGCTGAAGGGCGGGCGGCAATGACTTGGGGGAAAACTCCCTCGCCCGGGCCCGCTAGCCCAGCATTGCCATCCCGCCGTTTACATGCAGCGTCTGGCCGGTGACATAGCCCGCCTCGCGGCTGGCGAGGTAGGCGACCGCCGCGCCGATATCGCCGCCCTCCCCCATCCGCGCCATCGGAATGCGCGCATTGAGCGCCTCCTTCTGAGCATCGGCGAGCGCCTCGGTCATCGCCGAGCGGACGAAGCCCGGCGCCACGCAATTGACGGTGACGCCCCGCCCCGCAAGCTCGGCGGCCAGGCTCTTGGACATCCCGGTCAGCCCGGCCTTGGCCGCGGCGTAGTTCACCTGTCCGGCATTGCCCGTTGCCCCGACGATGCTGGTGATCGAGATGATCCGCCCGAAGCGCTCGCGCATCATCGGCCGGGCAGCGGCGCGCATCAGGCGAAAGGCGGCGGTGAGGTCGAGCCGGATGACCTCGTCCCACTCCTCGTCCTTCATCCTGAGCGCGAGATTGTCGCGGGTTATCCCGGCATTGTTGACCAGGATGTCGAGCCCGCCCAGCGTGTCGGTGGTGGCCGGTATCAGTTCCTCGACCTGGGTTGAATTGGAAAGGTCACAGGTGATCTCGACATGGTCGCCGCTGTTATGCCGGAACTCGCTGTTCAGCTCCTCGCGAAAAGCGCGCAGCTTGGCCGCGTTCGATCCCGACAGCGCCAGCCGCGCGCCTTGCTCCGCCAGCGCCCGGGCGATCGCCGAGCCGATCCCTCCGCTGGCACCGGTCACGAGTGCAGTCATGCCTTCGAGTGAGAACATCATTTCTTCTCCCTGGCGAACATCGCCCTCCGTCCCTGACGACACCGAACCATGATGCCGCCCCTCCTCACAGATCCTTCGCCAATGCCTCGATATCCTCCATTGAGGTAACGCTCGTCGTCGTGGCGTCGGGCAGGCATTTCCTGACCATCGGCGCCAGCACCTTCCCGCCGAGCTCGACGAAATGCGTCACCCCCGCCTCGGCCATCGCCAGCACGCTCTCGCGCCAGCGCACGCGGCCGGTAACCTGCTCGACCAGCAGCTCGCGCTCACGGCCGGCATCGGTGACGCGATCGGCGGTGACGTTGGCGTAGATCGGCAGGCGCAGCGGGCCTGGCGGAAGCGTGCCGAGCGTTTCGGCCATCGCCTCGGCGGCAGGCTTCATCAGCGAGCAGTGGAAGGGAGCGGAAACCGGCAGCATCACCGCCCGCTTGGCACCGAACTCCTTGGCCCGCTCCACCGCCCGGTCGATTGCCTCGGCATGGCCGGAGAGGACCACCTGCGATGGATCGTTGTCGTTGGCGACTTCGCAGACCTCACCCTCGGCCGCCGCTTCGGCCAGCTTCTCGGCCGCCGCGAGGTCCGCGCCCAGCAGCGCGCACATCGCACCCTTGCCCACCGGCACCGCCGCCTGCATCGCTTCGCCGCGGCGCCGCAACAACCGCGCCGTATCGGCCAGCGAAAACGCGCCGACCGCGGCCAGCGCGCTGTACTCTCCGAGCGAATGGCCGGCCACGCACTCGCCCTTGGCCGCGAGCGACAGCCCGCCTTCCTCTTCGAGCACGCGCAGAACGCCGAGCGAATGGGCCATGATCGCGGGCTGGGCATTGGCGGTGAGCATCAGCGCGTACTCGGGCCCCTCGCGCATCAGGGCGAAAAGGTGCTGTGAGAGCGCCTCGTCCACTTCCTCGAACACCCGGCGTGCCGAGGCACTCGCGGCAGCAAGCGCGACACCCATGCCCACCTTCTGGCTGCCCTGCCCCGGAAAAATGAACGCGATCATCGGCAATGCCCCTTCACCGCCGTCGCGCTTATGGATGCACGGCTCCTGCCGCAACACCGAAAGGGACGATCTTGTTGCCGGCATCATGCCCGATGTCGGCTGAGCCGAGATAGGCGAACTCTGCCCGCTCGCACCAGAAGCGGGCGATCTCCTCCGCCTCGCTGCCGAACGGCCGATCGTTCCGGGGAACCTTGCCGATCCTTCCCAGCCTCAGGCCGGCGATGCCCGGCAGATGTTCGGCAAGGCGGAAGAACAGCCGGTCGATCGCATAGAGATGTTCAGAAACCTCCTCGACCATCACGACATGCCCGGACAGGTCGGGCATCAGGCGCGTGCCTGCGAGCACGGAGAGCGTGGTAAGGTTGAAGGCCACGGTTGGGGCGCCATCCCCCGGCGGGCCAAGCGATGGTTCTAGCCCACCGGCCGAACCCGCCAGCCATTCGAGCGTCCGCCGCACCGTCGCCGCGCCGCCGCTGCGGCCGATATCGACGGGCATCGGCGCATGCGCCTGGCGGCCGATCCCGGCGCGGTAGAGAGCGGCGAGCAGGTAGCCGCAATCGGAGTAGCCGCAATAGGCCTTGGATCGTGCCGCCGCACCGTCCATCCCCGCAATCGCGTCGGCGACGATCCGCACCGAGCCGTAGCCGCCCTTGGCGAACCACACGGTATCGAACGCCGGATCGTTCGCACAGTCGAGCAGCGCATCGAGCCGCACCGCGTCGGGCCCGGCGAAGTGGCCAGCTTCGAGGAAGCATTGCTCGTGGAAGTGCAGCTGGAACCCGCCGAGCGCCGTCGCGATTGCGGTGACGCGTTGAGCGATTTCGCGGGTGATCGGCGTGGCCGGTGCACAGATGGCGATGCGATGCATGAAGCCTCCACTCGGCTGCTTGTCTTAGGGGCGGCAAGTGCATAGCGAGGGCGGCCGATGAACGACACCCCGTCCAGCGCCGCCCTCCCCGCCGACCCGGCTGCCCGCCCCTGGTTCTTCTGCGGCATCGGCGGCTCGGGGATGCTGCCGCTCGCGACCATCCTCGAGGGCCGGGGCGCCCAGGTCGCCGGCTCGGACCGCAGCTTCGACCAGGGCCGCAACCCCGTCAAGTTCGCCTGGCTCGAGGGCGCCGGCATCGCGCTTCATCCGCAGGACGGCAGCGGGATGACGGACCCGGCACAAATCCTCGTCGCCTCCGCAGCAATCGAGGATACGGTTCCCGAGGTGGTGCGCGCCGAGCAGCTGGGCTGTCTCAGGGTTACCCGCGCCGAACTGAACGCGCATCTGTTCAACCAGGCAGGGCAGGGGCTCGCCGTGGCCGGAACCAGCGGCAAATCGACCGTTACCGGCATGCTCGGCTGGATCATGGAGCAATCGGGGCGCGATCCGACGATCATGAACGGCGCGGTGATGAAGAACTTCGCCTCACCCGAAGCTCCTTTCGCCAGCGCGCGGGTGGGCGCGGGGTCGCTGTTCGTCAGCGAGGTCGACGAAAGCGATGGCTCGATCGCGCTCTATCGGCCGGACATCGCCGTGCTCACCAATGTCAGCCTCGACCACAAGAGCCTCGAGGAGCTGCGCGCCTTGTTCGGCGACTATCTGCACCGGGCGCGGATCGCGGTGATCAATCTCGACGATGCCGAGAGCCGCGCCCTCGCCGAGCCGCTCGCCAAGCCGCTCACCTTCGGCATCGATGCGCCCGATGCGCTGATCGGCGTCGAGCCGGGGACGATCGTCGAGGAGGCCGGTTCGATCTCCGCCCTACTTGTCGACCGGCGTGACGATCGCGGCCATTCGCTCCGTCTGGCGATGCCCGGCCGGCACAACCTGGCGAACGCGCTGGCGGCCATCGCCGCTGCGGTCGCCGCGGGCGTGGCGGTGCACGATTCGGCGGTGGCGCTGGCGAGCTTCGCCGGCCTTGCCCGCCGTTTCGATGTCGTCGGCACAAGTCCTTCGGGGATCACCGTGATCGACGATTTCGCGCACAACCCAGACAAGGCACGCGCGACACTATCCACATTGAAGGCGATGGCTGGCCGCGTGATCGTGCTGTTCCAACCGCACGGCTACGGCCCCTTGCGTCAGATGGGAAAAGAGCTCGCCGCGACCTTCGCCGCCTGGCTCGGACCGGATGACCGGGCAATCCTGACCGATCCTGTCTATTTCGGCGGTACGGTCGACCGCAGCGAGGGGTCCGCGAGGATCGTCGAGCTTATGCGCCAAGGCGGCGCCTATGCCGAGCATATCCCGACCCGCGACGCGGCTGCCGAGCAGATGGCGCAGATCGCACGGCCGGGAGATCGCATCGTCATCATGGGTGCGCGTGACGATACCTTGCCGGAATTCGCACGGCACCTGCTGGCCCGCCTCGATTGATCGTCTACGAGCGCGCCAAGCGCCACGCCTGGATGATGTGGGGCGTCCTGGTGATGGGCTTCTTCTTCGTCATCGGCATCGAAAGCATGATCGGTCATTCCGACCTCGCCTTCGCGGTCGCCATCTTCGCGCTGATCATCGCCAACCGCCGCATCCTGACCTTCCGCTGCTCGCGCTGCACCAGCAACCTGTACTTCCGCGGCTGGCTCGTTCTGCCCTGGCCCAACCGCAGATGCAGCCGCTGTGGTCTGGACCTGAAGGCGTTGGGCTGAGACTTGCATTCCCCGCCGCGTCCGCTATGAGCCCCGCTTCCGCGCCCGAGGGTAGCCGGAAATCCAAGAAAGCCGGAGGGGCCCCCGCGATCCGCGCGGATCAGCCAGCGATCGGCATGGAAATGAAAGGATAGCGTGACATGGCGCTCTACGAGCACGTGTTCCTCGCGCGGCAGGATCTCTCGCAGGCCCAGGTCGACGCGCTGGCCCAGCAGGCCACCGAGATCATCGAGGCAAACGATGGCAAGGTCCTCAAGACCGAGACCTGGGGCCTCAAGAACCTCGCCTACAAGATCGATCGCAACCGCAAGGCGCACTTCGTCATGCTCGACATCGAGGGGCCGGGTTCGCTCGGTTCAGAGCTCGAGCGGCAGAACAAGATCAACGAGGACATCATCCGCTGGCTGACCATCGCCGTGGAAGAGCACGAGGAAGGCCCGAGCGTGATGATGCGCAAGAACGAGCGCGACCGCAAGCGCCGCTCCGAGCGTGAGGAGCGCAACTGATGGCCCGCCCCTTCTTCCGCCGCCGCAAGTCCTGCCCGTTCCAGGCCAAGGACGCTCCGCCGATTGACTACAAGGACGTGCGCCTGCTCCAGGGCTTCATGTCCGAGCGCGGCAAGATCGTGCCCAGCCGCATTACCGCGGTCTCGGCCAAGAAGCAGCGCGAGCTCGCCCAGGCGATCAAGCGCGCCCGCCATCTCGGGCTGCTGCCCTACCTCGTCAAGTAAGGGGCTAGACCAGTGGACATCATCCTCCTCGAGCGGATCGAGAACCTTGGCGGCATCGGCGATGTCGTCGCCGTGCGCGACGGATATGCGCGCAACTTCCTCCTGCCGCAGAAGAAGGCGCTGCGCGCCAACGATGCCAACAAGCGTGTGTTCGAGGCCAATCGGGACCGCCTCGAGGCCGACAATGCCGCGCGTCGTGAAGAGGCCGAGAAGGCCGGCGGCAAAGTGGAGGGCGAGGAGATCGTACTGATCCGCGCCGCCTCCAATTCGGGCCAGCTCTACGGCTCGGTCAACGTCCGCGACGTGGCGAGCGCGCTGGCCGAGAAGGGCCACGCGGTCGACAAGCGCCAGGTGATCATGGGCTCGCCGATCAAGACCATCGGCATGTTCGACGTGACCGTGGCCCTGCACCCAGAGGTGCGGGTAACGGTCAAGGCCAACGTCGCCCGTTCGGACGACGAGGCCGAACTCCAGCGCCAGGGTGTCGACGTTATCGCCCGCATGGGCGAGGAAGAGCGCACCGAAAGCGAAGGCTTTACCGAGACGCTCGACCCCAATCGCGAGCTCGGCGAACTGCCGCCGGTCCCGGCGGAAGAGGAGGCCGGCTCCGAGGAGGAAATCGGCGAGCCCAGCGCAAGCTGATTGCCTCCACACTCCATTCGCCTGTCGGGGCGTCGCTCTGCAGAGAGCGGCGCCCCTTTCATTTGAGCCCGCTGCCCGGCGCCCGCGCGATAATCGCGAAAGGATAATTGCGGAGCGGCACCTCCGCTCGCGCACTTGTCAGGAGACGCCAACAGGAGAATTCCGATGTCCCTTCTCGACAAGATTGCCGCCGCCATTACCCCGCTAGTCGATGACTGCGAGCGCACCTCCTCCCTCACCCGGGCCCTAAGCATCGCATGGGCGCTTGATCTGCATCCCGACGCACAAATCTGCTTGCCAGCGTCACTCTTAAGGGAGCGTCGCCGTTCAGGAACAGGCTGAATTCTAGGCCAAATCAAGCCATGAGCACGGAACCTTGCTCCGAAACCTCCGTTCGGGAAACTGCTGCAACAGGGGAAAACAAGAATGGCAGATATGCCCGTACGCCGCGATTTCGACAATTTTCATCCAGGCCAATACGACACCGCGACCACTGTACCCTCGCTACTCAAGCGGATCTCATGGGGGGCAATCTTCGCCGGTGCTGCGGTAGCGCTCGGCATCATGGTGCTGATGGGCCTGCTCGGCCTGGCGATCGGCGCGGGCTCGATCAATCCCGGTGAGGAACAGAACCCGCTCGATGGCCTGGGGACCGGAACGATCATCTGGTGGATCATCACCTCGCTGGTGGCGCTGTTCGTCGGTGGACGGGTGGCTGGCCAGCTCGCAGGGTTCCCGTCGCGAAACACGGCCATGGTCCACGGGCTTACCGTCTGGGCGCTTGCCACATTCTTCACGGTGTGGCTCGCCAGCACCGCATTCAGCACGATCGCAGGCGGCGCTATCAGCATGGTCTCGAGTGCTGCGCGCGGCGTGGGTACGGTCGCAGGAGCCGTCGCGCCTGACAGTCTGCCGAGTGCCGAAACCGGGCGCATGGCGCAGCAGGCGCGACAGGACGTCGCCGGGCTGGCACAGCAGGCCGGGATCACCGAGGCAGATGCCGAGGCGGCGCAACAGGTGGTCGAGGATACAGCTCGCAATATCGTCACTTCGCCCGGCGATATCGGCAGCGAAGTCAACACCATGATCGACGATCTCTTCCGCGGCGAGGGCGCGGTCGTCTCGCAGGCAGAGCGCGACCGACTTGTCCAGGCCGTCGCCGAGCGGACCGGTGTCACCCCGGCCGAGGCCGAGCAGACGGTGGATGCCTGGGTCGCCCAGACGCAGAACGTCGGCCAAGCCATCGAAAGCGGCGCCGACGAAGTGACCGACGCCTTGTCGGCTGCTGCCTGGGGTGCCTTTGCGACCTCGCTGGCGGCGCTGATCGCAGCAATCATCGGCGCCGCCACCGGCGCGCCGAAGGAGCCCTATCTACGCGTCCATCACGATGACGAGGCTACGCACCAGACCTAGCTGGCCGAGGCATTCCGCGCGGCCGGCAGCCCTCCGGGGTACCGGCCGCGCGGGCCTGAAAGCAGCGCGAGGCCCGCAATCCGCGAGCCTCGCGCACTTGCGTTACCAGCCCTGCTGCATGCCCTGGTTCTGCTCGTCGAGCCAGTCCTTCAGCGGCGCGAAATAATCCACCATCGCCTTGCCGCTCATCTCGCGGCTGCCGGTGAAGGCTTCGAGAGCCTCGGGCCAAGGCTCGCTGGCACCCATCTCGAGCATCGCGTCGAGCCTGCGCCCCACCTCCTCGTTGCCGTAGAACGAACAGCGGTGCAGCGGCCCTTCCCACCCGGCCGCATCGCAAGCGGCCTTGTAGAACTGGAACTGCAGGATCCGCGCGAGGAAGTAGCGCATGTAGGGCGTGTTGCCCGGGATATGGTATTTGGCGCCCGGATCAAAGGCATCGGCCGGCCGTTCGACCGGGGGAACGATGCCCTGGTATTCGGTCCGCAGGTCGGTCCAGGCCTGGTTGTAGGTGGCAGGCGTGATCGAGCCGTCGAACACCCCCCAGCGCCACTTGTCGACCAGGAGGCCGAACGGCAGGAACGCCACCTTGTCCATCGCCTGACGCAGGAGCAGCCCGATGTCCTTTTCGGCGCCCGGCACCTGGCTTTGCTCCAGCATGCCGATCTGCACCAGGTAATCGGGCGTGATCGACAGCGCGATCATGTCGCCGATCGCCTCGTGGAAGCCGTCATTGGCGCCGTTCTGGTGCAGCCAGTCCTGCTGGTTGTAAGCGCGCTGGTAGTAGTTGTGGCCAAGCTCGTGGTGGATGGTCACGAAGTCGTCGGCGTTCTGCTTGATGCACATCTTGATGCGTAGATCGTCCACCGCATCGAGGTTCCAGGCGCTCGCATGGCAGACCACCTCGCGGTCGGCAGGCTTCACGAACATGGAGCGTTCCCAGAAGCTTTCCGGCATTTCCTCGAAGCCCAAGGAGGAGAAGAACTGCTCGCCCGCGCGGACCATGTCGAGCTCGCTCATGCCCCGCGCCTCGATCAGCTCGGTCAGGTCGTAGCCGAGATCGCCCGCGCCTTCGGGGGCCACCAGCGGATAGATGTTGCCCCATTCCTGCGCCCACATATTGCCGAGCAGGTCGGCGCGGATCGGGCCGTCGGCGGGCTGCACCGCATCGCCATACTTCTCGTTCAGCTTGCCGCGGACATAGGTGTGGAGCGAAAGGTAGAGCGGCTTCACCTCCTGCCACAGCCGCTCGACATCGACGGAGAATGCCTCGGGCGTCATATCGTAATTAGAGCGCCACATCGCCCCGGTGTCGGCGAAGCCCAGCTCGGCCGCGCCCTCATTGGCGATCGCGACCATGCGCGCATAGTCCTGCTTCATCGGCGCGCCGACATTGCCATGCCAGCTTTGCCACATCTCGGCATATTGCTCGGGCGTCGAGGTGAGTTCGCCCATCGCCGCCTCGATGTCCGAGCCGTTGATAAGCTGGCCATTCAGCGTCCCCCTGCCCCTGCCGTACTGCGACTGCAGGTCGGTGGAGATAGCGCTGAGCTCGTCGGCCGCGCCCGGCGTGGTGGGCGCGGGCAGGACCAGGCCCGTGCGCAGGATATCGAGCTTGCGTTCGACCTCGGGATCGAGCCCTTCGACCTCGGCATAGCGAGCGGCCTCGAGCGCGTAGCGCACCTGCATCTCGGTGCCCTCGGCACCCTTGCGCGCAGCGATCGCGTCAGTGTCAGGGGAGATATAGGTGGCGTTGACCCAGGCGACCTGGCTGGCCTCCTGTGAAAAGTCGAACAGGTCCTTTTCCGCCGCGGCGACGAAATCGGCCGCGCCCTGCGGGGTGAGCGAGAAGGCGGTGCCTGCCGGCTGACTTGCCGGCGCTGCGGGCTGCTGGGCCGCGGCAGGCTGGGCGAGAGCGGCAGTAGCCAGCGCAGCGAGCGCGATCGAGGCTAAGTACTTCATATTCGGCATCCTTGTCACATTGCGAACCGCTTTTGGGCGTTACCGCCCCTAGCCTGCAGCGCGGCTTAATCAACCCGCCAGGAAACGCCTGATCGCTTCCCCCAGGTCGGGCCGGGTCACCGAGCTCATGTGATTGCCCGGCACCTCCTCGAAGCGCCCGTCGGGCAACGCCTCGGCCAGCTTGTCGGGCGAGCCGTTGTCGCGATCCTCCGCTCCTGTCAGCACCAGCGTGGGCATGTTGATACGGGCGAGCCGTGCAGGGTCGATGTCGCGCACCGAGTGCAGGAGCAGCCGGGCGGCCTGGCGATCGACCTTCATGGTCTTCATGAACTGGACGGCAAAAAAAGGCGGCTCGCCGCGCTTCACCTCGTCAAACCGGTCGATCGCGTCGAGAAACAAGGCCGAGCGCCGTTCCCAGTCCGACAGACCTTCCAGGCCCATCCCGGCCAGCACCAGCCTGCGCGGCGCGAGGCCCTCGATCACTGCCCTCGCTGCAGTTCGCGCGCCAAGGGAGAAGCCGACGAGGTCGAAATCCTCCAGTCCGAGCGCCTCGGTCAGCGCAGCAAGATCGCGCACCAGCACGTCGGGCGGGTAGGCGGCCGGCTCATGCGGCTTGTCGCTCGCCCCGTGCGCGCGCAGGTCCGGCATGATAGCTTCGAACCCCGCTTCAGCCAGCGTCGCCGCATGGCCGAAGCGCAGCCAATTCATCTCGGCGCTCGAGAACAGGCCGTGAAGCAGCAGGACCGATCGGCCGGTTGCGGAGCCGAGCCGATGGACCGCGATCCCGGTTCCATCGAAGCTGCGAAGCGTCTCGCTCCTCACGCTCAACCCTTCTTCAGATGCCGCCGCCCCAACAGTTCAGCGATCTGCACCGCGTTGAGCGCCGCACCCTTGCGCAGATTGTCGGACACGCACCACAGCGAGAGGCCGTTTTCGAGCGTCGGATCCTCGCGCACCCGGCTGACATAAGTGGCGCCGTCGCCCGCGCACTCGACCGGGGTGACGTATCCACCATCTTCGCGCTTGTCGACGAGCATCAGCCCAGGCGACTCGCGCAGGATGTCCTGCGCCTGCGAGGCCGAAATCTCCCGCTCGAACTCGATGTTGATCGCCTCGCTGTGCCCGACGAAGACCGGAACCCGCACGCAGGTGGCGCTCACCTTGATCTTCGGATCGAGGATCTTCTTGGTCTCGACCACCATCTTCCATTCCTCCTTTGTCGAGCCGTCGTCGAGGAAGTCGTCGATATGCGGGATGACGTTGAAGGCGATCTGCTTGGTGAACTTCCTCGGTTCGGTCGGATCGCCGACGAAGATCGCACGGCTCTGCTCGAACAGTTCGTCCATGCCCGCCTTGCCCGCACCCGAAACCGATTGGTAGGTGCTCACCACCACCCGCCGGATCCGCGCCACATCATGAAGCGGCTTCAAGACGACCACCATCTGCGCCGTCGAGCAATTGGGATTGGCGATGATGTTGCGCTTGGCATACCCGTCGATCGCATCGGGGTTCACCTCGGGCACAACCAGCGGGACATCGGGATCCATCCGGTAGAGCGAGGAATTGTCGATCACCACGCAGCCAGCGGCAGCGGCCTTGGGGGCGTACTGTTTGGCCGGGCCCGAGCCGGCGGCGAACAGGGCGATGTCCCAACCTGCGAAATCGAAATGCTCGATGTTGCGGCACTTGAGCATCCGCCCGGTATCGCCGAGTTCGACCTCGCTGCCATGGCTGCGCGAGGAGGCGACGGCGGCCACCTCGTCGATGGGAAAGACGCGCTCGGCGAGGATTGCGAGTATCTCGCGCCCGACATTGCCCGTCGCCCCGACGACTGCCACCCGATAGCCCACCTGCCACTCCTAAGTCCGCGCCCGGAGGGCGATGGCCTTGCAGGCTTTCCCGGGCAAGCGAAAAGGGGTTGCCGGGCATCGATACCCTCGCCAGGAACGAAAAGGGCGGCCGAAGCCGCCCTTCCCGTTGAGTTGCATCTGCCCTCAGGCGTAGCTGACGGTGACCTTGCGCTTGCGACGCACGACCGTGCCGATTGCGCCGAAGCCCAGAAGCATCATCATCCAGGTTGCCGGTTCGGGTACGACGCCGACTTCTCCGGCCAGGGTGGGCAGCACGGCCTTGTAGCCGGCAATTCCGTCGACCTCACCCCCGGTCCCCTCGCCCACGGCAGGAGCGAATTGCCCGTGGACGACGAGTTCGCGCAAGTCGAGGGACATCCCGTCGGCGCCGATGAGGTCGTCCATCGAATACCTGCCATTGGCCATGTCACCGCCGATGAAGCCGTAGATGGAGGAATCGGTGAGGTCGAACATTTGGCTGTAGTCAACCGACGTGCCGGTGCCGACCGTCCCCAGGGGGAGGACGATGAAGCCATAGAAAGGCAGCGCCTCGGCCAATTCGGTGAAGCCGTCGCCATCGGGATCCAGGCCGGGCGGCGGAAGCACCGAATTGACCGGCGTCCCCGTCGCGCCGCTGGAGAAGCGGCCGTGCAGGTGGGCGACGTGCGGCCCATCGTCGAGGTTATTGGCCGTAATGTTGACCAACAACGTGTTTGCGACCGTGTCGAGCGTGAAGGTCGAATAGCCGCTACCGACGCCGTTTATTGGCGTGAGGGGCGCGTCATAGATGATAACAGCGGCTGAGGCCGGAACAGATGCGATGCCGAAAGCGAGAGTGGCGGCCGCAAGGCCGACCCGGATGGGTCTGGTCATATGATGAATTGCTCCTTTTGCAGGGACGAGATGATGACTTCCTCCCTGCCTAAGAAGCGAACTGCGGCGAAGTTGTGTTAACCCTGACCAGACCCGACCGGTCGTTGCCTCACTGCGACGAAGCGATAAAACACTGCATACAGCCTCGGAAAAAGCTGCAAAATCTGCCGTTTGCCGCGATCAACCCTTATCGGTTTCGCGAACCTCGCGCCGCTCGACGATCCGGGCGCGCTTGCCGGTACGGCCGCGCAGGTAATAGAGCTTCGCCCGCCGCACGACACCTCGGCGTACCACGGTGATGCTGTCGATGTTTGGCGAATAGAGCGGAAACACGCGCTCGACGCCCTCGCCGAAGCTGATCTTGCGCACCGTGAAATTGGAACCCATTCCGCGGTTCGAGCGGGCAATGCATACGCCCTCGAAGTTCTGCACACGGGTGCGCTCGCCCTCGACCACGCGCACGCCCACGCGCAGCGTATCGCCGGCACGGAATTGCGGAATTTCCTTATTATCCGAAAGCGCGCCGATTGCCTCGGCTTCCAGTTCCTGAATAAGGCCCATCGCCCTAGTCCCCGTCTTCATGCCGCGCGCCAGAGGCAGGCTGGCCCCGAGCGCCACAATAGCGCTCCCAAAGGTCCGGCCTGCGTAACCGTGTGTCCTCTTCCGCGCGGTGTTTCCTCCACGCGGCGATCTTCGCATGATCCCCCGATCGCAGCACTTCGGGGATCGTGCGCCCTTCCCACTCCTGCGGTCGGGTATAGTGCGGATATTCGAGAAGCCCTTCTTCAAAGGATTCCTCGGCCCCGCTCAAGGCCGCGCCCATTACGCCCGGAATGAGGCGAATGCAAGCATCTAGGATGGCGATCGCGCCCGGTTCGCCGCCCGAGAGGACGATGTCGGCGAGGCTCACCTGCTCGATATCCACTCGAGCGTCGAACAGCCGCTCGTCAAACCCTTCGAAGCGGCCGCAGATGAGGATCACCCCGGCTCCTGCGGCGAGCTTGCGAATGCGCGCCTGGGTGATTGGTCGGCCGCGTGGGGTGAGGGCGAGAACGGGTACGGCATCCTCGGCATGGATGACGCCGTCCACCGCCGCCGCCAGCAAATCCGCGCGCATTACCATTCCCGCGCCGCCGCCCGCCGGCGTATCGTCGACGGTGCGATGTTTGTCCGTGGCAAACTCGCGGATCTGCACGGTCCTAAGCGACCATACCCCGTTCGCCAGCGCCCGGCCTGCCAGCGAGACCCCGAGCGGGCCGGGGAACATCTCGGGATAAAGCGTGAGGACGGTGGCTGCGAAGGTCATCGCGCGAGCCGAACGGCAAGGAATGCCGGCACGAGCGCAATGCCATAGATCGCAAGCGCCTGGAGCAGGAGGACAAAGTTCGTGCTCATCGTCAAGGCACAGGCATTCAAGCCGCATGCCCTGGAACCGGTGACAGCATCGAACCCGGCCCTGACGATGAGCAGTAGGAACAAGACCGCGGCACTGCCCGGCAGCGGAAGTGCGGCGATCATGCAGACTTGGCGCGCGCTCCATCCTGTGCGTCGCCTCGCCAGCCACCATGCCGCGCCGGCAGCGACGAGGCAGCTCGCCACCAGGAAGGCGCCGAAAATCTGATACTCACCCATCGCTTGAACTCCCCGCCTTCGCTATGCTGCTCCAACGGGCACCCTCCCCGCGCCTCATGCGTTACCAAGCTCGATGGACGATTGCATCATCGTTGGAGCCGGGCCCGCAGGATTGACCGCTGCGATTTACCTGGCGCGCTTCCACCTTGCCGTCCGCTTGTTCGATTGCGGCACCAGCCGCGCGTCATGGATCCCGCGCTCGCATAACCATGCCGGCTTCCCCGGCGGGATCGCGGGCGAGGAGTTGCTCAAGCGGATGCGCGCTCAGGCGGCCGAATTCGGGGCCCTGACCGAGCTGGAGCGGGTAACCGAGATCAGCGGCATGGAGGGCGATTTCCAGGTCAAAACCGACAGCGGCACATTTCGAGCGCGTACCATCCTGCTGGCTACCGGTGTGGTCAATCACCGCCCGGAAGGGATGAACGATGCGCTTCATGACGAGGCGCTCGAACGCGGCCTGTTGCGCTATTGCCCGATCTGCGACGGCTACGAGGTGACCGACAAGCGCGTCGGCGTCATCGGCACCTCGGACCACGGCACCTCGGAGGCGTTGTTCCTGCGCGGCTATACGGCCAACATCACCCTCATATCCCCGCACGGCGATCACGATCTGGACCGCAAATGCATCGCCCAGCTCGAAGCCGCGGGGATCGAGCGGGTTGCTGGGCCGTGCGGCGGGTTCACGATCGAGGGGGATCAGATCGCGTTCGATAGTTCGAGCGGGCGGCTCGTTTTCGACAGCATCTACCCCGCACTCGGCTCGCGGATCCGCTCGGAGCTGGCGACCGGCCTCGGCGCGGCGACCAGCGAAGAGGGCTGCATCAGCGTCGACGAGCATCAGCAGACCGACGTCTCGGGGCTGTTCGCTGCGGGCGACGTGGTGATCGGGCTCGACCAGATCAGCCATGCGATGGGTGCGGCCGGGGTGGCCGCCACCGCCATTCGCAACCACCTCGCCGAGCGCCGTCCGCTGCGGCGCTGAGCCCGGCCGCTAGCGCTCGCGGTTTTCGCGGGCGAGCCACCATACGAGCATGGAATGGGCGATCGCACGGTCCATCGGCGGCACGAAGCTTGTGCCCGCCGCTCCGTCGCGCATGGCTTCGGCCACCTCGGCCCGCGTGAACCAGCGCGCGTCCTCGAGCTCGGTCGTGTCGATCGTGAGCGCGCGGTCGTCGGTTATGGCGTGACAGCCAATCATCAGCTGCGAGGGAAACGGCCAGGGTTGGCTGGCGAGGTAGGTGACGTTGCGGACCGCGACGCCGGCCTCCTCGAGTACCTCGCGCACGACCGCCTCCTCGATCGATTCGCCCGGTTCCACAAAGCCCGCGAGCGCGGAATAGACTTGCGCAGGGAAGCCCGCCTGCCGGCCGAGCAGGAGTTCCGGCTCCCCTTTGCCGCGATGCTCCACCAGCATGATCGCCACCGGGTCGACGCGCGGGAAGTGCTGTGCACCGCAAGCGGAGCAGGCGCGCTGCCAGCCGCTTCGGGTGATCTGCGTCAGCGCGCCGCAACGGGCGCAGAAGCGATGGCGCGCGTGCCAGTCGGCAAGGCTGCGCGCGCCGCCATACAGCGCCAGATCGGCGGGGGGGGGCCG
>PPFU01003099.1_pt1 | contig 55468 bp, 30 predicted proteins | sample 1535991 | NCBI WGS metagenome assembly PPFU01 (sample SAMN04901290, study PRJNA319586) | Hypolithon metagenome, whole genome shotgun sequencing project. | isolation source: Antarctic Hypolithon | place: Antarctica: Miers Valley | collected 2014
GACTCGGCGTGGTCTTGGCATGTCGCCAGTTCATCACATTTCGTCTCATCTTGAAAGCGAATTAGAATAAAACTCCGACCGGGTGACCCAGTGGAAGAAGTTTGATTGCAGCAGGCGGTAGTGCGTGCGGAGTGCGCTGGTGTATTGGCCCCAGGCATCGCCGTGGCCTTGCGGGATCAATTCCGCGGCGTCGAATTCATTGATGAAACCGTCCTGATTGACGTCGGTGATGCCGTAGTTGCTGGCGTAGGCGGCCTCGCCTTCGCCCTTGGTGAAGTTCCAGAACAAGCGGTTATCGACCGGCCAGGCCTTGGCGAAATCGGTGCCGCGCAGCAACGCCAGCTCCTCGCTGAGGAGGCTCGATTCCTGATTTTGAAACGACCAGACGGCCGGCGCGAATTTGCCATACTCCACGCTGCCGGTGCCGAGCCCGATGGTCGGGTCGAGCGCGTCGCTGTAGGCTTCGTTGCCGAGCAGCATGTAGAAATCGCTGATGCGCGTGCCGGCCAGGAGCAGCGCCTGCTGCACGCCATTCGAGTCGCTCTGGGTGGACTCCGCCAGATTGAACGATCGGTCGAGGATGGTCTGGTAGAGCGCGATCAGGCCGACGTTCTCGACGACGTTTTTGTCGGAGTTCAAAGCGACCGGGCCGAGCGGGCGGGCACCGGCTTGCTCGATGATGCTGCTGTAGGTCGCCGGGCTGCTGTTGTTATAGAAGTCCGTGATCCGCGCCTCGTAGGGATTGATGCGGTCGAGCACGCGCTTGATGTAGCCCTGCGCGAGCGCGGGGATGTAGGCGAGCGAGCCGTTGGCCTGGATCTGCGGGGAGTTGTTCGCGCCTGCCCACTGGAAAGGCGCGTCGGCGGTGGCCGTCGGCTTTTTCCAGTCATCCTCAGGCGCGCCGAGCAGCGGCTCGGAATCCTGTTTGAAATTTGGCTCGCTCGACTTGCGGTAGCGGGCAAAGACCCATTGATCCGCCAGCAGCCGCTGCGGCAGGCCGACGAGATCGAAGGTGGGCGCGGTCACTCCCGCGATGCTGTCCCACGCGCCGGGGACGGTGCTCGGCGTGGTGGTCGGGATCGCGCCATCGACTTCCATGAGGTGCCAGTCGAAAACGATGTCCTCAATCGCGCCGCCGAAATCCGCGGTGTGGCGCAGGGTGAGCTTTTCGTCGAATGCGTTCGGAGGCAGGATGGCCTTCACCCCGCCGCGGAAACGCTGCGGCGAAATGCGGACGACGTGGACGCTGACCGGCGCGGCCCCGAGCGACGGATGATTATTCTCCGCGAGCGTGACGTAGATCGGCTTGGAAAAGTCCGCGGCGTCGAAGTCGAGCAGCTTCGGCGAGGGAATGACGGCGCTGCCCACGCCGAGGGATTGCAGCGGGAGCGCTTGCTGCGCGGAGGTGCCGGGCATGAGGCCGGGATAGTAAAGGCCGGGGATGGTGCCCGCTGGGTCCGTGCCGTCGGCGCCCGCGAGATCGAGCTGCGCGGGGTTGCGCGAGAGATTGTAGAGGTCGTCGATTTTGCCAACCCAGTCGGTCGAATCGGGAGCGAGCGCGATGAGGGCATCGCGGTCCGCGGCGGTGAGGACGTTTGGCTCCAGGACGTAGAGATCGATGGGCCGCACGGTGAGGTCGGGATCGGCGATGTCGCGATCGGCGAGCAGCCCGCGGAGGACGAGCAGATTGCGGACGGTGTCGAAATAGACGCGCTTTTGCAGCGAGGCGGAAAGTTCGCTGAAGAACCATTGCGTGCCCCGCACGGTCACGGTGCCGGCGGCAGGATTCAGCCGCTCGGGGATGTCGGTGGCGGGAACGACCGGCACCGAACGCTCGTCGAGCGGGCGGATGACGCGGGCTGAATAGACATTCCGCGTGATGTCCACCGCGGCGCCATCCTGGCGGGCAATCGGGAGCATCGGCGGGTTGCTCGTATCGAAAACCAGCTCGGAAGCGGCCCAGCCAACCACGCCGGGGAGGCCCGCGTTCTCCGGGCGGTCGGTATTGTATTCGCCGCCGGGGAAGGTGAGCGTCTCGCCAGTTTTCAGGACCGGGTAATCCTTTTTCCAGAAAGCCTCGTAACGGACGAGCTGCGGAGTGCCGGTGGGATTGCCGGGCGGCGGCAGGAACGGAATCGCGGTGCCCACGGGCGCGTCGTCTTCCACGCCGTTGTTGTTCAGGTCATACCAAAAGTCCGTCCGGCGCGGGTAATAGAACTGCCCGTCGAAGCGCGCTTGATAAGCGGGCGCGGCGGCGGGCGCGGGTTCGCGCCCGGAGACGACCCAGGGATTGCCTTTGTGGTCTTCCCAATAGACGCGCCGGCTATCGAGCTTCGTCACCGTCGTCTCCGGCGGGGCGATCGCGCCAATCACATTGCCCAGCGGGTAGGGGAAGAAAAGCGGGTCGCCGGCGAAGATCGGGTATTGGAAATCGTAGGTCGGATCGGGTGGCTGCGCGGCCAGCGGCTGGAGGAAAGAGGCGAAGTCGCTCTTGTCGTATCCGAGCTGCGGAAAGAGCGCGGGCCGGCGCTCAATGTTCAATCCCGCGGCCACGCTGGCCTTGCGCGTGCGCACGATTTTCCAGGCCATCATCGCGGGCTGGCCGGTCTCGATGTCGGTGAACTGCGCCAGCGCCCAAGGCTCCGAGGTGCTGTTTGCCGTGCCGGTGATGTTCAGATCGTCGCGCAGGGCGAAGACTGCGGCGGGCGGGTTGTTCGTCGCGGTCGCGCCGCCGATCAAGCGCCGCACGGAGGGCGCGGTGAGAGCGTGTTCTTCATTGGGGTTGTAGCCGGCGGCGTTGCGGTCGGGCTGGTTGTAGAGCGAGAGATCGGCGTAGCGCGCGGGGTCGAAGATGAGTTGCGGCGCGCCGGGCGCGTTCACGCCCTCGCTGCCGATGCGGCTCGCGATGTAGATGCGGTTGTCCTTGCTCGGCCCGGTGAGCGGGAAGCGGATGCCGGTGTAGTCGAGCGCGATGTAGGGCCAGGCGACGTTGGGATTCTCCAGCGAGATGCCACTCGCCTCGTTGCGATACCAGGCGGTCGTGGGCGAGCGCACGCCGGGTCCGCTGGCGGCGCTGAAATTCACCGGATAGATCGGCCCCCAGCCTCCCGGCACGGAGAGGCGGTCATAGAGCCTGGCGTTGTAGTTCGAAACCGCGGGAACAATGAAGCCGGTGCCGAGCCCGGCAGTGTCGAGACGGCTGATGATACGCGTCGCCACCTCGGCGGGCGCGTCGGCATCGGCGACTTGGAATACGGTGTCTGCATTTGCCGCATTGGGACCGTTGACGGTGCCCGTGGCAGTCTGCCGGGTCCCAGTGTTGACGACGGTGGCACCGGTCGCTGGCTGGTCGAAAACAAAACTAACGCGCGGGCTGTCAGGAACTCCGCGCGCGACCTGCGGAGCGGCGTTGACCATGGCACTGAGGACTTCGGCGGGCGTCAGCGCGTAGTTCCAGGCGTGGAAGTTATCCAAATCGCCGACGAAGCCGTTCGAGCCGTCAGCGTTCGCTCCAATTTCCCAGGTCTGCGAGGAAAGATCCGGCAGGACCGCTAAATCCTCTTTCACCAACACGCCATCGCGGTAGATCGCCAACTGCGCGAAACTGCCTGCGCCTGGAGTGGTCGTCACCGCCCAATGGTGCCAGTTGAAATCCGTCAGCTCAGTTGGCACCTCGACTGTCCCAAAATTCTGCGAAACAAAAAATTGGCCGCCTTGAGTCGGACTCCTGAATCCGATTTTGACTCCCGACGCTCCACCGCCGGCCAGAATGATCTGGCTGCCCGCAGAGGCGGGATTCGCCCGCCGAGCCCAGAAATCAAAGGTCACCTGTCCATTGGCGAAGGCCGGCGCGTCGGTGACATGCACCGAAGTCGCGCCATCGAAGCGCGCCACATCACCCGCGTTCAAGAACGAGCGATCAAGGATGTTCTCCGCGATCGGCGCGGACTCCGCCACGCGCACCACGAGTTGCTCGCGCTGGAGGTCGCCGTTCGCGACTTCCTCGACCACGGGCCGCGCGCTGAAGACGAGCACGCTGCGGCTGCGTTCGCTGATTTGCAGGTTCTTCAACGCATCGACGCTGGTCGAGGCGAGGCTGATGTTCTCCAGCCCGCCGTCCTGGTCGCGCGTGAATTTTTCGCTGTAGGCGAGGCCGTCGTTCGCATTGAAAAACCAACGGTCCTGCGGATTGGGGTCGAGCGCGATGGGCGGGTTTTCACGCGCCGCGATGGCCCCGTTGGCGGGATTGAAAAGCGGGCGGTAATGCGCGGTCGGCGCGCCTGGGAACTGCGGGCCGACGGAGGAAAACGTGCGCGTCGAGCCGTCGTCGTAGCGGTAGGAATCGGTCGGGAACCCGGCGATCACGCGGACGAAAAACGAGTCCTGCCCGTTGGCGGTCGGCCATTCGATGAGGAACTGGCCGGGGCGCACCGGGTAGAGCACGCGGGCGACCGCGTCCCAGCGGGCGACATTCGAGACCGCGGCATCGCTCGGATTGCCGCTGATGAGCTGCGTGATGGCGAAGGGCTGGGCCGCCGTGCGCTTGAGATCGAAGGTGCCGAGACTGGTGCTGGAGTTCACCGTCGTAGCCGACTGCGGATCGATCGCCTGGCCGAGCGGCACCTGGACGACGTGGATGGTTTTTCCGTAGTTCCAGATGATGCGGCCCGGCGCGCTCACCGCCGCGGAGGTGAGCGTGAAGACGCTGCCGGCGTTGCTCGTGGTGAGACCAGTCGGCGAGTTCGACACATTCAGGCTGGTGCCGGAAAAGCTGACATTTTCAAACAGCCCTGTCGGCAGCCCCAGGAAGCCGCTAACTGAGGAACCACCCGCCATTTTCGCGGCGGCGACGGCCAGCGAATCGCCTTCCCGCACCCAAAGCGTGCCGGCGGAAGCGATCGAGCCGCTCCGGCCGCTGGTCGTGGAGAGCGCGCTGTCGAAGAGCCCGTTTATGCTCAGGTTCTCGATCAGGTATTCCTTCTGCCAGTGCCAGCGGACCCCGGCGTTCTTATTCAGGACAAAGCCCGGCACCTGGGGATCGGTCGCGGTGTTGACCGGGACAAAGAAGCGGTCGGCCGGCAGCCGGGAATTGGCGTCGAAATCAGCCCGGGCCTCCGTCGCGGTCGTCTGGTCGCTCCCGGGGAAACCGTAGAGAAGCAGGTCGCGGCCCGCGAAAACGTATTTCAGCTGTGGGGGAAAGCCCGCGTTGAAAAACGTCGGCTGGGCGGTGAAAAGCAGACTCCCCTTATGACCCGCCAGGAGCGCGCCGGTCATCGTCTCGGCGTCCATCGCATCTCTCACCTCGGCGGGAGTGAGCGCGCGGTTCCAGACATTCAGATTATCGAAATCGCAGCCGCCAGTTCCGCCCGAAGCAAAGGCGGCAACGTAGGCGGAGCCGGTGAGCAAGTCACCGGTGCCGGTCCGCCCGCCGATTTGGATGCCGTTGCGATAGACCGCCACCGTTCCCCCGCCGGCGGTCGGATCGTAGGTCACACACCAGTGCTCCCAACGATCGAACAAGAGCGGGGCCGAGACGATATCGTTGGCCGAGCCGACGGCCACGACCGCACCGGTGCTGCCGAAATCGACCGAGATCTCCCCAGCCTCGACGGTGCCTTGTAAGCCTGACTGCGGCCGGAGGTAGAAGGAGGCCGTGATCCCATTGGCTGACGAGAGCGCCCCCGTGCCCGCGCTCGATCCCGACGACATGATGTCATCGCTTCGAAGCCGAAGGTAACGGGCATTGGTCGGCGTGGTGGTGCCGGGCGGGCGCGTGGGCGGATTTTCCAACTCATAGCCGCGGATACGGAGCCGGGTATCGCCTGCACTCGCGGGAGCCGTGACCGTTCCTTCGATGCGGGGCGGTGCCGCCGGGCCGGTTCCTTCCACGTAAAAATACTTGTTCACCGCCGGGTTGGGATTTCCCGCCGCGGTCGAGCCGAGCTCGCCGGGCACCGCCGAATCGATGACGAGCGCGTATTCTTTCTGAAACTCCCAACGGAAGTTGATTGCCTCGTTCACCTGCAGTTGCACGGTCCGGTCGGTGCCCGTGGCACCCCCACCGATCACGGTGTAGCCGAGGGTGCGCCAGCGTCCCACGGCTTTCGTCTGGATGTCTTCGTCGGAAGGCACTTCGGTGTCCGGCAGGAACGGGAGCGCGCGGTTCTGGCGGTCGAAATAGACGAACTCCGGCGCGTGGAAAGTGACCGTGGAGCCGACGGCAGGCTGCGTGATGCCGAAGGCCGGACTAAGAAAATTGCCCACGACCGCGACCGCATCGGCCGGCTGGACCTCGATATTCACATCCACCGGCGAGAGGCTGAAGGTCTGCTGCACCTCCTGATACAGCACCGCCGTGCTACTGTTGCCATTGATGGGCAGCCAAAGACCGCTGTGGCTCTGGCCTGGAGCCGCCGCGTTGAGATTTCCGTTGAAGCTCGAGTAATAGATCAGCGCGTTACGCAGCGTCGTGCCGTTCGGGTAGGAAGGATCCTGCAGCGAGCTGAAGGCTTCCGAGCCAAACGCCTTCACCGACACGTTGTTGAAGATCCGGACATTGTAGTCGTGGGAACCGACGCCGCTGGAGCCGTCCAGCTTCCAGATGCTGAGATTGTGAAATAAAGTGGAGCCGCTGGGCTGAATTTTGTAAGCGGCCGCCCCCGCGGTGCTTTCGAAGTAGCCGCCGAGCACGATGGTCGGATTCGGAGCGCTGAATGAGAAGTTATCGATGGATTCGTTGATCACTACTTCCCCGTCGAGCCAGATTCGGATGGCGCCGTCCCCCGTGTTCGCCTGGTCGGCTTCCATGTAGAGGTAATGCCAGGCGTTGGCCTTGCTCCCCACCGTGACCGTGTGTTGCTGAGCAGCGCCGCCCCCCGTGTAGTAGGTCACGATGAGCTGGGTGCCATTCGTTCCGCCCAGGTGGACTGTGTAGTTCCTCCGGGCGGTGCCGATGTGCTGGCCCGCCGCGACCAGATAGCTCGTGCCGGCGCCGGGCTTGAACCATACGCCCACCGCGTAGCTGGCGGGTGATGCGATCAGATCGAAGGCCGACGGATCCATGTAATACGCGCGGCTGTCGTTCGCCGAACTGAGGGCGTTGAACGTGCGAACCTCAGTGGTCTGCGCCTGGATGCCCCCGCTGCTGATGGCGAAAAGAGCGGCCAGGGCTCCGGTGCGGGTGAGTTGTTTTAGCAGACTTTTCACAGGGTTACTCCAGTTCTGCGGTTGCGCTCACTCGTTGGAGAATGAAGCGGCCGCGGGCGCGGTTCACGTCGCCGGGTTTGAGCAGGCCGGTGATGCTTTCCTCGAAAATACCGCTGAGCGCCGAGGTGCCGTAGCCGGGGATCTGACCGGCCTCGGGGCTGCCCGCCGGGTCGATCTCGAAACGCATCTCGCGGGTGATGCGGAAGCCTTTGCGATGCTCGGGGTTAAAGACGTGGCGGTAGGGATGGGTGCGATGCCAGGGATCGATGACAAACGTGCCGGGCGGCGTGGTGACGACGCCGCCCGGAGCGAGCGCGCCGCTGAGCGGGAGCGTGAGGAGGTAGGTCTGCGGCACGGCCGAGGGCTCGGATTCCGCGATGGGCGAGCGCGGGAGATCGTAGGCGGCGGTGTCGAAGCGTTTGCCCACGAGCTTGCCGCCGCGCGTCTCGATGCCGACGAGGCCGGGGATTTTGGTGTCATCGACGACCACGACCTGCTCGACCGTCAACTCGGCCGAAGCACGCGCCTTTTGCATGATCGTCGCGTGCTCGAGCAGGCTCGCCTGGCCGCCGGCATCGACGTGCAGGATCACGCGGAATCGCATCGGCCGCCGGACGCCTTCGAGCCGCGAGGCGCCCGCCGCTTTTCCTTCGACGAGGCTGGTCGCCTGCGCGAGCAGCACGTCACCGACCCAGAGCCCGGCGAGCGCGGAACCGCCGCTGCCCGGCGCATCCACGGCGAGCGAGGCGCGCACCGGCAGGTATTGATAGTAGGAGCTGCCGCTGGCGAGCGCGGCGTCGAGGCGGTAGAGATTTTCAAGCGTGCCGGTGGCAGCGGTCAGCGGGCGGGTCGCCTGCAATCGCACGGAGGCGGTGCTGCGCGGCGCGATGGCGCCGGTAATGGCAGAGTTCACGATCTCATTGCCGGTGATGGCATTTTTAAGCGAGAGGCCGCCATTGGTCAGGCGATTGATCGTGAGCGAGGAAGGCGTCGCCGCGAGATTGCCCGCCGACAGCTCGGAAGTGGTGAGATTTTCCCCGAAGGCCAGAAACCCGTCCGAGTCGGAAAAGACCACCGGCACCGGCCCCTGATACGACGAGCCGCCCTTCGCAAAGACCCAGTAAGCCGCCCCTTTTTGCATCCGCTCGCCCGGCTGTACCGCGACCCACTTCCCGGCGGAGAGTTTGAAAATCTGCGTGAGCGGATGCGCCGCGGAAGCACCGAAGAATTCCGTGAACGTCGGTGCCGTGTTCCCCACCGGCACGCCGAAAAAGTTGTAGGAATCGGGCGTCCAGCGGTAGCGGTGAAACGCCACTTCGCCGGTGAGATTCAGCGGCACGGCCTGTTCTGTATTGTTGTGGATGAGGTAAGGCGCGTTCCCCACGATGCCGCCGAGAGTGTTCCCGCCGATCACCGTGTTCCGCCGCCATTTGAGCCAGAAATCCGCGCCGAGCGCTTCCGTGGTCGGATCCTGGATGAACTGCATCCGGTTATTCGCCGGAAGATAACGCGCCACAACATCCACCGCAGGCTGAGCCGCAAAAACCGTCTCCGGCGACTGGGCTTTGCCGTTGGCATCCTGCGGCTCGACCTCGAGCCAGACGGCGTTCCAGCCGGGCACCAGGGTGATGCTTTGCGTCTGGGCGGCCGCGTAGAGATCGACCGGGAGCGCGGCCCAGAGAACGATGAGGCTGATGGGTAGAAAGTTCTTCACAGCTGGATGAGGTGGGGAAACCGACTCGGCCTTCTCGTTGAAGGGCTGGATTTCCGTCGTCCGCTGAAAGTAGAAGCCGCGTGATGTCGCACAATCCCTGTAAATACAGGGTTGGCGCAGTCTCTGTGGGCCGTGTGCGAGACGGACTACCCTTTTGACATTCCCTGTGATTGCGGGGATGAATGGCATCCGCGCAGCCTGAAATTACGAATCTAAAAAGTGCTGTATAAGTCGCTCTCCCTGCCGGATGTCCGCAGGATCTACGGGATTCTCGACGAGTGTCGGGAACGCTGGGACAATCCTGTAGACTGGCAACAGCACCTCCTGCAGGAAGCAGCGGTTCTGATCGGATTGCCGGTCGGGCTTTACACGGAACTCCTCGATTTCGAGTCGGGCAAACGTCCGCGGATTCACTGGCTCTACGAACAGGGCTGGCGCGATCCCGAGCATCGGGTCGCTTATCATAAAGTGATCGAAGACACGGACCCCGCGCCCTTTAGCTATTCGGAAATTCATCTGCGCTTTCGCAGACGCCTCGGCTCTGCCTACCGCGTCACCTGCACGCGCGCCGATCTCATCGCCGATGACGAATGGCGCCGTTGCCACACCTATCGCACCCGTCACAAACCGGCGCGCATGACCGAGGTGGTCTATTCTGCCATCCACCTCGCGCCCGGAGAACCCTTCAACGTCCTGGCATTTGGCGGGGATACTCTCCTGCCAGGCGATCGTGAGCGGCAAATCCTCGAGCTTCTCCACCAGGAAATCGTCCAGCACATCGGCACCCGCCTGGCGACGGTCTCCGACGTCTCTCGGCATGGACTCAGCCCGCGGCTTCTGGAGATCATGGATGGAATCTGCGCGGGACTTGCCGAGAAAGAAATTGCGGACAAATACGGGCTGTCGCGCGCCACCGTGAGCGAGCACATCCAGCGGCTCTACCGGCATTTCGAGGTGCGCAGCCGTCCCGAGTTCATGGCCTATCTGCTCGAGCGCAAACCGCGCCCCCGCTAGCGAATGGGCGACGCCGGATCGCCAGGGCACCGGCCGCGTTCCCCGTGGGTCTTTGTTCCCGCCCTTTACCTCGTCGTCGGCATCGGCGGCGGTGGCGTGCTCGGGGCGCTGGCCAGCATCCTGTTCAAAGATCTTGGCTGGTCCAATGCCGTCGTCGGCGGTGCCTCACTGCTCGCCCTGCCCAGCGCATTGCGTTTCCTCTGGGCTCCGCGGGTCGATCGCCTCGCGGCCAAACGCCCGCTCTGCTGGCGTTTCACCGCCGCCATGGCGCTCACGCTGCTCGCGCTCGCCGGCCTCTTGGCTGCCGGATTCGCCGGGCAGGCTGTGCTGTTCGGCGGGCTCCTGCTTTTCGCCGTGTTTCTCTCCTGCCAGGAAATCGCGGCCGATGGGTATTACATCCGCATCTTCGACCGCGCCCGGCAGGCCGAGTTTGTCGGCTTGAAAGCCGCCGCCGTGCGCCTCGGCATCCTGCTCGTGGTCGCCGGATTCGTCACCGCCGCCGGAGTCCTGCGCGAGACACGGCATTGGCCGAAAGCGCAGGCCTGGGCTGCCTCATTGGCTGTGCTCGCCGGGCTCCTGCTCCTGCTGGCACTGCTGGTGAAATTCCTGCTCCCACCCGCTCCAGACGACACGCCTGTGCGCGACGCCGGGCCTTTCCCGCTCGCCCGCGTCCTGCGCGAATATCTGCGCCAGCCCGGTGCCTGGGCCATTATCGCCACGCTGCTCGTCTTCCGATTCGGCGAGGGCATGCTCACGGCCATGAGCGCGCCTTTCTACATGGATGGCGCGAGCGGGGGAGGCTTCGGCATGTCCGCGCGCGAAGTGGGGGTTTTCAAAACGCTGACCGATCTCCCGTGGGCCGCTCTCGGCGGCATCGCGGGCGGATTTCTCATCAAGCGGTTCGGTTTTCGCCGCACGGTCTATCCTTTCACCCTCGCGCTCACGCTGCCGAACTTCGCCTATATCTACCTCGCCGCCGCCCGCCCTGCCGGCTCCTTCGTCCTGCTCGGGCAATCCTTTTCCTCCGCCCTCTTCTGGGTCTCCAGCATCGAGAGCTTCGGCTATGGATTCGGTTTCAGCGCCTTCTATTATTACATCCACGCGATAGCCACCGGCCGGCACAAGACCTCGCTGCTGGCTATCTCCACCGGCATCCTCGTCATTAGCTATTCCGTCCCCGGAGCGATCAGCGGCGTGATCCAGGAACGCCTTGGCTACGTTGCGCTCTTCTCGATCTGCTCTATTGGCGGGTTGCTTACCTTCGCGCTGCTGCCCTTCCTGCCGGATCCTCCCGGGATTTGTCAGGATTAGGAAAGGAGAGGGGGCGTCCCCGCCCCGTCCCCTATTTTCGGGGCGGGGACGCCCCGGTTCCCTCCTGCTTCGCCATCTCTCCTTCATAGAGCAAGAACTCCCCTTCCCGCAGCCGCGCCTTTACGGGATTGCGCCGGATATACCGCACGCAATTCGCGAAGTGCCGCGAGTCGCGCACGAGCCGGTCGAAATAGTCCTCCTGCCAGAACGGCTGAGGCAATCCCCCGGGCCGCTTGGCGAACTCATGCGACGTGTAGCTTTTCCACGAATGCAGCACCTTCTCGAGCGTGCATCCCGGAGCCAGCGAAAAGAGCGCGTGCGCGTGATTCGGCATCACCACCCAGGCATGATGCACGTAACGCGCGGCATCGAAAACGCGAACGCACCGCCGAGCACCTGCGCCAGCCCCGGGTCGCGCAGCGCACAGGAACCGTGGCCCGCATCGAGCCAGCGCTCGACGGCGCCGGAAAAACGCTCGTGATACTCGGCTTCGACCTCCGCAGTCCAGGGCTCGGGATGCAGGTTCAGCCAAATCGCGCGCTCGGCCTTGAGTTCGTTCCGCAAGTGGGCCGGGATCGAGTCGGCCATGCGAAACGTCACGAAATAAGTCGCGCCCGGTTGCTGCCAGTGCGGGAGGTAATTGGATGTGTGCCGGACCTCATTCCACGGGTTGAAGAAGGTGAGCTTCAAGGAGCCGGGGCGTCCCCGCCCCGCTTGATCGTCCAGTCGGGGCGAGGCCGCCCCGTCTCCTTGCGCTCCATTCTGCCCACTCACCGCATCACCGTGTCGATGGCGCGGCGGAGGTCGTCGTGCGAGACGGGTTTGCCGACGATGAGATCGATGCCGGGGGGGCGGTCGCCGTCGATTCCGCCGCCGAAGCCCGTGAGCAGGATGACGCGCGTGCCGGGGTGGCGTTCTTTCACCGCGAGTGCGAGCTGCTCGCCGTTCATGCCCGGCATGGCCTGGTCGGTGATGACGAGGTCGTACGGCTCGCCGTCGAGCACGGAGAGGGCCTCCTCGCCATCGCCCGCAGTGGTGACGGCGTGGGCGTCGCTCGTGAGGTAAAGCTCAACGATCTCGCGGATGACCTCCTGGTCATCAACAACGAGCACGCGGAGCGGGCGGTCGAGGGCGCACGCGGCGGAGGCGGTGCCGTCCGCGGCGGTGTCGCCGGCGGCGGGGAAGCGGAGCAGGAAGGTGGTGCCGCATCCCGGCTGGCTCTCGATCTCCACCAGGCCGCGATGGCGCTGGATGATGCCATAGACCATGGCGAGGCCGAGGCCGCTGCCGCCTTCGCCTTTGGTGGAAAAGAACGGCTCGAGGCAGCGCTGGCGCACCTCTTCGCTCATGCCGGTGCCGGAGTCGGCGAGGGAAAGGAGGACGGAGCCCCCGTCGGCGCGGGTAGTGAAGGTGAGCGCGCCGCCCGCGGGCATGGCATCGACGGCGTTGAAAATGAGATTGGTGAGCACCTCGCGCAGCTCGTGGGCGTGGCCGAGAATCGGCGGCACGGGCTCCAAATCGAGCGCGGTGGTGATGGCGACACCGCGGCCCATCGCCTGCGTTTTCCACCGCGGCTCGGTGATGGCGATGGCCTGCTCGACGAGGGTGTGGAGATCGACGGGGCGCTCGGGATCGTCGTCCGCCGAGCGGTGGAACTCGCGCAGGCGGCGCACGATTTTCGCCGCATCCTGCGCCGTGGTGATGATGGTGCGCATCTGCGCGGCGGCGGACGCGGCGCCGCAATTCTGGCACTGGCCGAGGACGAGTTCGCCGTAGCCGAGGATGATGGAGAGGGCGTTGTTGAAATCGTGCGCGACGCCGCTGGCCATGGCGCCGAGGGCGCGGAGGCGCTCCTGCTCGACGACCCGTTGCTGGGCCGCATTGAGATCGGCGAGGGCGGCGGTGAGGGCGCTGGTGCGCTCGGCGACGGTGGCTTCGAGGCGGTCGTGGCTTTGCTGGAGCTCGAGGTGGAGCTGGCGGGCGGCGAGGAGGTTGCGGGCGCGCAGGACGACCTCCGAGTTGCTGAAGGGCTTGGTGAGGAAATCGTTCGCGCCGCCGGCCAGCGCTTGTTCTTTCGTCCGCTCGGTGATGTCGGCGGTGAGCACGAGGATGGGGCAGTAGTCGCCAGGAGCGGTCGCGCCGCGCAGTTGCTCGAGCACCTGGAAGCCGTCGAGGTAGGGCATCGAGAGATCGAGCAGGACGAGGTCGGGGGCGTAGTCTTGGTAGAGCGCGAGGGCCTCGCGGGAGTCGTTCGTGCTGCGGCACGCAGCGGTGCCGACCATCTCGAACAGGCGCTCGAGGAGCAGGGTGTTTGCCGGTTCGTCATCGACGATCATGATTTTCGGCAGGGCCGCTTCTTCCATTTTCATAAAGGGGGAATCTCTGCGGGTGGAACGGCGCCGGCGCGGAGGATGGTATTGATGACGTGCAGAAATTGGCGCACTTCGAGCGGCTTGGTCAAATAATCCCTGGCACCGGCGGCTCTCAACTTCTCGCCTTGGCCGCTCGTGGCGTCGGCGCTGAGCATCACGACAGGCAGGTCGCGGGTGGCGGCATCGGCCTGGAGGATGGTGAGGACTTCGTCGCCCATGATATCGGGCAGATGGAGGTCGAGCAGGATGAGATCGGGCTGGTGGAGACGGGCGAGATCGAGGCCGGTGCGGCCCTGCATGGCGACGATCAGTTTCGTGGCGGGGCGCTGGGCAAAGAGGCTCTCGATGAGTTTCAGGTTCGAGAGGTTATCCTCGATGTAGAGGACGGTGGCGGGCGCGACCGGTGCGGCGGGATTCTCGACCCAGTCCGGCGGTGCGACGGGGGCGGTGGGTTTGGCGCGCGGGAGCTTGATCCAAAAGGTGCTCCCGACTTCGGGCGTGGTTTCCACGCCGATGCTGCCCCCCATGGATTCGACGAGCCGGCGGGACAGCGCGAGGCCGAGGCCGGTTCCCTCGACTGCGGTGCGCTCGGCCCCGAGCCGCTGGAAGGGGATGAAGAGCCGGTCGAGCCGGTCGGCTGGGATGCCGGCTCCCGTGTCGCGGACGATGAGCCGGATGCGCTCGGCGAAATCCTGTTCGCAGGTGATGACGACTTCGCCGCCACGGTGGTTGTATTTCACGGCATTGGAGAAAAGGTTCAGCAGCACCTGCTTGAGCCGCTGCGCATCGGCGAAGACGTAGTGGCCCTCCCATGCCTCCGCCGCCGGGCAGGAAAGCGAGACGCCGTGGGCAACGGCGAGCGGGCGGATGAGATCGAGCATCTGACGCACCGTGCTGCTGAGTTGGACGGTCTCGAGGGAAAAGGAAAGCCGCCCCGACTCGATGCCGGAGAGATCGAGCACCTCATCGACGAGCTCGAGCAGATGCCGGCCGGCGCGGAGGATTTGCTCCACGCTCTCCTGCTCGCGCGGGGCGAGCTCGCTCAGCTCCAGGAGCTGGCTGAAGCCGAGGATGGCGTTCAGCGGGGTGCGCAGTTCGTGGCTGGTGCGGGCGAGGAAATCCGTTTTCGCATGGTTCGCCCGCTCGGCTTCCTCGCGGGCGCGCTGGGCTTCGCCCTCGGCCCATTTGCGCTCGGTGATGTCGATGCGGCAGCCGACCAGTTCGCTCGGCTCGCCGGAGGTGGGGTGGCGGATCATTTTCACCTCTTCGCGCACCCAGGCCCAACTCCCGTCGCGGTGCTGGACGCGGTATTCCTGGAGGCAGCGTCCGACCGTGTGGAGCGCCTCTCCGGCGTGGAAGAAGCGCTCGCGATCCTCGGAATGGATGAGCGCGGGCCAGGCATCGGGGTCGCCGATGAAGCGCGCGGCGGGGTGGCCGAAGATGGCTTCGACGTTTTCGCTCATGAAGGTCGGGGTGTTTCCCTGGGTGGGATCGCAGGAAAAAATGACGACGGGGCTCGCTGACAAGAGGTATTCGAGCCGGATCTGCAGGGTCTGCCGGGCCTCTTCGGCTTGGCGGTACGCGGTGATGTCGCGGCAGTTTACGACGATGCCCGCGACGGCCGGTTCCTCGACCATGTTTTTCGAGCGCGCCTCGAGGATGCGCAACGACCCATCCTGATGGCGGAAGCGAAGTTCCGTCGTCTGATTTCCCCCGGGAGCCGCGGCCACGATGGCAAAGGCCTCGCGGACGCGGTCCTGATCGCCGGGGTGGATGAAATCGAAGATGTGGTGCCCGACCATATCCCCGGGAGCGAAGCCGAGTTCCCGCCGGACGGACTCGCTCTTGTAGGTGATGATGCCGTCCGCGCGCAGCAGGGTGACGATGTCCGGTGAGTTATCGGTGAGCGCGCGGAAGCGGCGTTCGCTTTTCTCGACGGCCCGCGAGGATGTCCGCAGCCGCCGCAGGATGCCCCAGGCGGCGGCCATGGCGAGCAGGGTGCTGAAGAGGATGGTGATGGAGAGGGACTGCGACTTCGTGAGGCCGGGCAGGAAATACTGCTGAGCGGCTCCGAAGAGGATCATCCCCGTGAGCATCGCGAGAGCGGTGCTGGCGAGCGGGAAATCTCTGGCGAGGCTGCGCATGGATCAAGACGCGCGCGCCGCCGGGGCGAGGTGCTGGTCGAGCATTTCGAGGAAGCCGGGGAGGTTGATGGACTTGATGATATCGGCGCGCGCGCCGGCGGCGAGCAGGGCGTAGAGGACTTCGCCGCCCCAGAGCACGCCCCGGCACCCCTGGCAGCGGTGCCCGCGGGGCATGAAGTCGGTCGCGAAAAGATTGCGGATGAAGTCTATCATGGCGTTGGGAGCTCGGGAGCCATGCGGCTTCTCGTGCATTTTCCGGGCCGCGGGGCACCCACCCGGCAGAAGCGCGCTGCGCGCGGAACTGAAAAGCGCGGCAGTGATAGATGTGCAGGAGCCCGGCACCGTCGGAGCTTTTTGCGGGGTGGCCTGAGAGCCCGCTACGGCTTGTGCGTCGCCTCGCGCACGGCCTGCCGCAGATCGGCTCGGCGCACGGGCTTCGACAGCACCAGGTCGATGCCGGCGGGCAGCTCGAGTGGATCGGAGCCGGGCTGGATGAAGCCGGAAATCATGAGCACGAGCTGGCCAGGCTTCATCCGGCGCACGTTCTCGGCGAGCTGCACGCCATTCATGCCGGGCATCACGCGATCCGTGACGAGCAGGTCGAACACGCCCTGCCCGAATTTTTCCACCGCATCCTCACCGCTCTCAGCCGTGACGACGCGGTGCCCATCGGCCGTGAGCTGACGCGCGACGACGGCAAGGGAGACCGGCTCGTCATCGACCACGAGCACGTCGAGCGGGGTGATCGAGTGGTCGGCGGGGATTTCCTCCACCTCCGCCATCGAATCGTGGATGGGAAAAGTGAGCCTGAAAGTCGTCCCCTCGCCCGGCGCGCTGACGAGGTCGAGCGCGCCGTCGTGGCGCTGGATGATGCCGAAGACCATCGAGAGGCCGAGGCCAGTGCCGTGCTCGCCTTTGGTGGAGAAAAACGGGTCGAGGCAGCGCTGGCGCACTTCCTCGCTCATGCCTGCGCCGGTGTCGCGGATGGCGAGCTGCACGCGCCCGTCGAGTCGCTCGGTGACGAACTCGATGGTGCCGTCGCCCTGGATGGCATCGACGGCGTTGAAGATGAGATTCATGAGCGCCTCGCGCAGCTCGGCGGCGTTCCCGGCGATGGGCGGGAGTTTTTCCATGTCGTACTCGAGGGCGATAGTGCGGCCACTGGCCTGCGCGTCGGTTTTCCACCGCGGCTGGGTCAGCGCGACGGCCTCGGTGATGACGTCGTTCAAGTCGAGCGGCTGGAAGACGTCGCTCTCCTCGCGCGGCCGGTAGAAATCGCGCAGGCGGCTCACTACGTGCGAGGCGTCGCGGCCGGCGGTGTTGATGGTGCGCAGGCAGTCGAGCACCGACTCGCGGTCGTCGAGTGCGGCCGGGTCGAGGATGAGGAGTTCGCTGTAGCCGATGACGGACATGAGGGCGTTGTTGAAATCGTGGACGACGCCGCCGGCCATCTCGCCAAAGGCGCGGAAGCGCTCCTGCTGGACAACCTGGCGCTGGGCGCTCTCGAGCTTCTCCAGCGCGGCACGCAACTCGCGGGTGCGCTCATCGACCTTGCGCTCCATCTCGAGGTGCAGCGACCGGGTTTCGAGCAGATTCCGGATTCGCATGAAGATCTCGGAAAAATCGAACGGCTTCTGCAAAAGATCGGTCGCACCGGCGGCGAGCGCTTTGCGCCGGGCCTGCGCCGTGGCGTCGGCTGTGAGCACGAGCACGGGTAGATACTTGTGGCCGGGCTCGTCGGTCTTGAGCTGCCGGAGGATGTCGTAGCCGCTCACGTGCGGCATGTTCAGATCGAGCAGGACGAGGTCGGGCTGGAACTCGCCCACCGCCGCCATCGCCTCACGCGAGTCGGCGATGCCGCGGAACTGCGTGAAGCCAATCCGGCTGAGCACGTTCGTGAGCAGCGAGATGTTCGCCACCTGATCATCGACGATCAGGATGCGGGCGTCGCGCGAAGCGTCTCCAGTCATGGCTCTCCCCCGAATCAGGCCGCGGCGGCTTGTGCATCGAGCTGCGAAGCCACTGCGGCAAGGAGGGCGATGCCTGCGAGCGGCTTGGAAAGAAAAGCCTCCCCGCCGCGCATGGTCACGCCCGAGCCGGCCTCGTTCTTCGGCAGAAGCGAGGTGCAGAAAATAATCGGCGTCCGGCCAACCTTTGGGTCGGCTTTGATGGCGCGAGCCACCTCGCCGCCGTCGAGCCCCGGCATGTCCACGTCGAGGAGGATCAGGTGGGGTCTAAAATCGCGCGCCGTGGCCAGGGCGCGGGCGGAGCGGTTTTCGGTGCGCGTCTCGTAGAGACCGCTGCGTGAGAGCGCGCCGGACATGAGTTCCAGGAGGTTTGTGTCGTCATCGACGAGGAGGATGCGGGGCGTTTCAGAGTCGTTCATGCGACCCTGCAAAAGCAGCTTCCGTGCTACCGGCCGCGTGGCAGCTTTTGCTTGCGCGTGAGGACCGGTTCAAAAATGTCACCGTGCTTTTCCACCCGCTGCAACACGGCCTCCGAATCGAAGACCAGCCGGGCGGCGTCTTTCTTCTTCCAGCAGGCCGCGACCTCCTCCCACGTCACCGGCGTCGAGACGGTCGGCTGGCTTTTCGCCCGCAGCGAATAGACGCAAATCGTCGTCTTGTGCCGGTCGTTCTGGCTCCAGTCGATGAACACTTTTCCCGTCCGTTGCGCCTTTGCCATCACCGCCGTCACCTCGCGCGGATGCTCCTCGGTGAGCCGCTCGGCGAGCGCGTTGGCGTATGGTTTCGTCGCGTCGTAGTCGGTGGCGGTGTTGAGCGGCGTGTAAATTTGCAAGCCCTTCGAACCGGAAGTTTTCGCCCAGCATTCGAGCCCCGCCTCCGCCAGCGCCTCGCGGAGCCAGAGCCCGACCTGGCAGCAGAGGACGATGTCTGCCGGTGCCCCCGGATCGAGATCGAACACCAGCATCGTCGGGCGGTCCGGCGCGTTCGACCGCGCGAGAGAAGTGTGCAGCTCCAAGTCGGCTAGGTTTGCGGCCCAGACCAGCGTCGGCAGATCCTCCGCCAGACAATAGTTCACGACCTTGTCTTTAGTCCGCCCGCTCTCGATCTCCGCCGTCTTGACCCAAGGCGGGCGGTGAGCCGGGCATTTCTTTTCGTAGAAAAACGCACCCTCCACGCCGTTCGGGTAGCGCTTGAGCGTGAGCGCGCGCTTTTTCAAATGCGGCAGCAGCACCGGCGCGATGCGGATGTAGTAGTCGATGACATCGGCCTTGGTGAACCCGGCTTCGGGGTAAAGCACCTTGTCGAGATTCGACACCGGCACCTTGCGGCCTTCGATTTCCAGTTCGGCGCGTGTGGAGCTCATGGGGAATGTTTAACCACAAAGGACGCAAAGATCACAAAGTTCGGAATCAGCAACGTCTGAACAGGCATCCACCCTTCCGGTTTCTTTGCGCTCTTTGCGTTCTCTGTGGTTAATTTTCCGCTCTCCTACCGAGGCCCGACCCGGTGCTTCAGCTCCCAGACGCGCAACGCGGCGAGGAGGAGCCGGCGGCGGCGCATGACGCCGTCACGGCCTCGCGGGCGGGGGGCTTCGGTGTTCCGATGCTGTTTCATCGGAAACCTTGTTTAGCAGGTCGCGTTCCCGCCTCACTGGAAGAACGGGAGCAGGGTCTCGATGGCCTTGCGCGGATCTTTCACCGCGTCCTGCACCCCCTCGATGAGCGTGTCCGCCGCCGCACCGATGAGGCGGGGGGAAAGGTCTTCGCTGAGAGAATCGAGCGTGCCAGTGACGCGCATCGGCGTGAAAAGCCAGCCGCCGCGCGAGGTGGTGAAGACGCGCTTTCGCGAACCGGGGAGCCATTGCAGGCTGGCGGGCGTGACGCCCACCTCGAACGTCCCCTCGACCTGCTCCCCCTCGATGGTGAAACGCCCTTCCATCCTCACGAGGCCCTCGGATTCCGCGACGAAATCAGTGACCTCCGTGCGCTCACCGCGGTGGGTAAATTTCCCCTCGCAGCGGGTCAATTTCAACGTGCGGAACTGCTGGGTGCGCGTGAAGGCCGCAATCTTGTCGAGCACTGGCAGGGCGGTGAGCTGACCATCGGTGAGCCCGGCAGTGCCGCTGATCTCCATCTCGTCGCGCCACGGGAGCGGGGCGAAAACCCGAACGTCTCCCTTCATTCTCCCAGTCAGCTTCTTCTTCCAGTCGGCCGGCAGGAAAGGAGCGATCTCGATGCCGGAGAACTGCACCTGGAGATCGGCGCTGCTCTCGGGGTTCACCTCGCCGCTCGCACTGAGCGTCCCGGCGTCGCCGCTTTTCAACTCCGCGCTCGTCACGAAAATCGTCGGGCTCCGGTAGCGCAGCCGCACGCTGTCGAGCGCCATGCTCGGCCAGCCGGCCTGCGCGACCGTGCCGCCGCGCGCGGCGATGTCCCAGCCGTCGTTGTCGGCCGGCGTGAGGGTGACGGCGGTGTTTTTTACCGAGCCGAGTGCGGTCGGATCGATGCCCCAGGTCACCTCCATTTCGCGCACGTCGGCCCGGCGAAGATCAACGTGATCGGGCAGCCATGAGGAGCGCGCCTTCGCCGCGGGCGGCGGGGCGGATTCGACGCCGGGCGCGGGCGGCAGCTTTTCCCCGCCAAGGGCGAGCTGAACGCGCTGCACCTCGACCGAGTCGATGCGCCAGGCGCGATCCAGCAGGCCGCGGAGATTGAGGTCGGCGCGCGCTTGATCGACGCGGAGCTGGGAGAAAAAAGCATCGCGCCGCCCCGCCGCCTGGAAGCCCTCGGCGAAGACCGTGCTCCCGCTGAAATTCATCGGCGCGAATTCCGCCTCGGCATCGAGCGCCTGGGAGGTGGCGCGGGCGATCATGGCGCGGAAGCGTTCGCTGCGGAGGAAGGAGTTGAACCACGCCGTGCCGATGAAGAACCCGAGCACGAGCAGCACGAGCCCGGCCCCGACGAGCCAGAGGACGAGTTTTTTCCACGAGAAAGAACGGGCGGGAGAACGAAGTGAGCGGCGGGGCATGGCGAAAAGCAGACAGCACCGCCACGCCCCGCGCAATACCGCGGTGATTATTCCGGCCCGAACGAGCAGTCGCCGAGCTGCGATCGCAACGTCCGAGCCTCATGCAGCCCGGATGCTTGAGCCTCCGCCGGGCGCGCGTTATTGACCTTCCATGTCACTCACCGCCGATCAAGAAGACACCGAGGCTGCACGCCTGTGGGTGGCTGAGATGATCTGCCGCCGCGATGAGGTGCGGTCGGGCCAGGTGATCCCGATCCAGGCGAGGAGGTGCTCGTCGAGGTTCGGCACATGGTCGCGCAGACTTAAGTGAACTCGCTCGCCGTCAGTGTGGCAGCCGTGGTGGTGACGTTTGCCCTGTTTGTGCCCTACATTGTCTCGATCAGGCGCGGCGAGACGAAGCCGCATGTGTTCTCCTGGCTCATCTGGGGGATGGGAACCTTAATAGTATCGTTCGCTCAATTGGCGGGCGGAGGCGGGTTGGGAGCTGTGGTCATCACCCTCTCGGGCCTTGTGTCTTGCTACGTCGCATTGTTGGCCTACCTCCATCGCTCCGATGCCTCGATCACCAGGACGGACTGGGTGTTCTTCGTCGTCGCTCTTTCGGCGCTGCCTGCATGGTTCATCACGGACAACCCGCTTTGGACGGTCGTCATTCTCACCACGGCGGATCTCGTGGGTTTCGGACCTACTTTTCGGGCGGCGTATGCGCGGCCTCACGACGAGCGCATGTGGTTCTACAGCCTCGCTGCCCTCCGCAATGCGTTAGTCATCCTGGCGCTCGGCCATCACTCCCTGACCACCGTTTTGTTCCCTGCGGCGGTTGGAGCGGCTTGCGCGATCCTTGCGCTTTTCCTCGCGTGGAGACGGCGCTTCGTGGCAACTGACGGGGGTGGAACCAAGCTCGAACCAACCTGACCGCATCGCCAGCCACGCCATCGAGCTGCGCCAGCTTTCGCATGCGTATAAAGGCAGGGCGGCGGTGAGCGATGTCAGCTTTACGGTGTCGCCGCGGTCGATTCATGGGTTCGTCGGGCCGAACGGGGCGGGGAAGACGACTTGCTTGAAAATCCTCGCGACGCTGCTGCGGCCGCAACGCGGCACGGCGGAAGTTTTCGGACACGATGTGAGGAAGGACTATACGGACGTGCGGCGGCGCATCGGGTTTATGCCGGACCATTTCAGCATGTACCGGCAGATGACGGTGTTCGAGTATCTCGATTTTTTCGGCGCGGCCTACGGGATGGCGCAGGGGGATCGTGACCGGGCCATCGGCGATGTGCTGGAACTCACGGACATGGCGGGGCGGCGGGAGGATCTCATCCAGGGACTGTCGCGCGGAATGCAGCAGCGGGTGAGCCTGGCGCGTGTGCTCGTCCACGATCCCGATTTGCTCCTGCTCGATGAACCGGCTTCGGGCCTCGATCCGCGCGCGCGCATCGAGCTGATGGAGATTTTGCAGGAGCTGCGGCGGCTGGGGAAAACGGTCTTCATCAGCTCCCACATCCTCACGGAGCTGGCGACGCTGTGCGATCATGTGACGATCCTCGACCGCGGGCGGGTGAAATATACGGGCCCGATGCGGGGGCTGATCGCGGGGGATGGGGCGACGGCGGCTTATGTGCTGGAGCTGGCCGCGGAGCATCCGGCGACGGAGGCAGCGCTGCGCGGATTGGAGGGGATGACGGCGGTGACGTCGCGCGAGGGCGGGTATGGGCTCACTTTTCAGCGTGAGCTGTTGTCGCCGAATGCGGTGCTGCGCGCGGTGCTCGACGCGGGAGGTGAAGTCGCGGCGTTCCGCGAGGATTTGAAGCAGTTGAATCAGGCGTTCATGGACCTGACGGAGCCGGGCGTGCGGGAGTGATCGGGTAGCGCCCGCGCCTCGCGGGCTGGTTTTGGCGCCCCCGCCGAAAAACCGAATCCTACGCGCAGCGTCATTTCAGAAACGCGAGGTGGGCGACGTTCATTTTGATCAGCGGCTGCGCCGTCGGTTTGGATCTTTCGGCGAGGGCGCCGAAAGCAGCCCGCGGGGGCGCGGGCGCTACCCTCGGATCTGGCCTTCGCCGCGGATGAGGTATTTGTAGGTCGTTAGTTCCTCGAGCGCCATCGGGCCGCGGGCGTGGAGCTTGTCGGTGCTGATGCCGATCTCGGCTCCAAAACCGAACTCGGCACCGTCGGTGAATCGCGTGGAGGCGTTCCAATAGACGGTCGCGGAATCAACTTCGTTGAGGAACTGCTCGGCTCGCGCGGCGTCGGCGGTGACGATGCAGTCGCTGTGGTGCGAGCCGTGGCGGTCGATGTGCTCGATGGCGGTGTCGAGAGAATCGACGACACGGGCGGCGAGGATGAGGTCGAGATATTCGGCGGTCCAATCGGCCTCGGTCGCGGGTGTCGCATCGACGAAGGCGCGGGTGGCTTCGTCGCCGCGCAACTCGACGTTTTTCTCCGCCAACAGCGGCCCGGTTTTTTTCCAAAAACTCGCGGCGACCTCGCGGTGGACGAGCACAGTCTCGGCGGCGTTGCAGACGCCGGGGCGCTGGGTCTTGGCGTTCACGACGATGCGCGCGGCCATGTCGAGGTCGGCGGCTTTATCGACATAGACGATGCAGACGCCGTGGTAGTGCTTGATCACGGGCATGCGGGCGTGGCTGACGACGGCCTCGATGAGGGCGTGGCCGCCGCGCGGGACGATGAGGTCGAGGTATTTGTCCATGCGCGCCATGTGGCGGACGGCTTCGCGGTCGGTGGTCGGGATGAGCAGGATGCTGTCGGCGGGGAGGCCGCCGCGCGTTCCGCCGCGCTGGAGGGCGTCGGCGATGGCGATGTTCGAGTGGATGGACTCGGAACCGCCGCGCAGGATGGTGGCGTTCCCGGTCTTCGCGCAAAGGACGGCGGCGTCGCTGGTCACGTTCGGCCGCGACTCGTAGATGATGCCGATGACGCCGATGGGGACGCGGACTTTGGAAATGCGGATGCCGTTCGGCCGGGTCCACTCGGAGATGATTTGGCCGACGGGATCGGGCAATTCGGCGACGGCGCGAATGCCGTCTGCCATGGCGGTGACACGCTTTTCGTCGAGGGTGAGGCGGTCGAGCATCGCGCCGGAGAGCCCGTCGGCGCGGGCTTTCTCAAGGTCGCGGGCATTGGCGGTAAGGATGGATTCGTGAGCCGTGGCGAGTTCATCGGCCATAGCGCGAAGGGCGCAGTTTTTTGCGTCGGTCGTGAGCTTCGCGAGGTGGCGGGAGGCGGCGCGAGCGCGGCGACCGAGATCGTGGATTTGGGCTTCGAGGTCGGGCATCGGGTTGACGCTAGTTAACACGGTAGTCTTAGCAACGAGATCGAAACCCGTCTCCGCCTGTTTTCTTTGGAACCTCAGGGCGGGTGCAGACAAGCGCCCCCTCTTGAGCAGGTTCGTGCCTTTCATGAGGTCTCGAACCATGCGGTTCGAGGTGGTCGATGAAGCGAGGATGGAAGGCGCGCTTGACCGGCTGGTTGCAGGACGCGGCGTGATGCGCGCGAGCGGGAACTTTCCTTTGCCATCCCCGGCGCGGCTGCTTTCCTCTCCCGCCCCGATGCCGAGCTTCCGCCTTTTTGATCTCAACGACGCGCAGCGCCACGCCGTCACGACCACCGAGGGGCCGCTGCTCATCCTCGCCGGCGCGGGCACGGGCAAGACGCGCGTCATCACCGCGCGCGCCGCTTATCTCATCGCGCAGGGCGTCGATCCGGGCGCGATTCTCGCCGTCACTTTCACCAACAAAGCCGCCACCGAAATGCGCGAGCGCCTCGCCGCGATGGTCGAGCCGGCCCAGGCGAAAAAGGTGACGATGCAGACTTTCCACGCGCTCTGCGTGCGGCTGCTGCGCGCGGGCATCGAGCGCATCGGCTACAAAAAGAACTTCAGCATCTACGACGACGGCGACCAGCTCGGCTTGATCAAAAAGATCATCACCCGCTCCGCCGCGCGCGACGAGAAACTCGAGCCCCGCGTCGCGCAAAGCCTCATCAGCAAAGCGAAGAACACCGGTTGGCACGCTCCCGAGGATGAAAAGACGCTGCTCGGCACCGTCTTCGCCCGCTACCAGACCGAGCTGAAACAACTCAACGCCGTCGATTTCGACGACCTGCTTTTGCTGGCGGTAAAGCTGCTCAACGAACACGAGGAGGTCCGTCAGAAATGGCACGAGAAATTCCGTTACGTGATGGTCGATGAGTTTCAGGACACGAACAAACTCCAGCTAGAACTCGTCTCCCTCGTCGCGAAACCTCCGGCGGCGATCAACCATCAACCATCAGCCATCAACATCGCCGTCGTCGGCGACGACGATCAGTCGATCTACGGCTGGCGCGGCGCCGAGGTCGCGAACATTCTCGAGTTCGAGCGCCATTTCCCCGGCCCGACCGTCGTGAAGCTCGAGCAAAACTATCGCTCGACCAACACCATCCTCCGCGCCGCCAACAGCCTCATCAAAAATAACCCGCGCCGCCGCCCGAAGAGCCTCTGGAGCGAACACGGCGACGGCGAGCGCATCCGGCTCATCACCGCCCCCGACGACCGCGAGGAGGCGCAGTTCGTCGCAGATGAGCTGAAACGCCGGCAGTTCGTGGACAGCACGCCGTGGGAAAGCTTCGCCGTCCTTTATCGCATGAACGCGCAATCGCGGCTCATCGAGTTCGAACTGCGCGCACGGCAAATCCCCTACCGCCTCGTCGGCGGCCGCAGCTTTTTCGACCGGCGCGAGGTGAAGGATCTCCTCGCCTACGCCCGCGTCATCCTGAACTCCGACGACGACGTGAGCCTGCTGCGCATCATCAACACCCCGGCGCGCGGCATCGGAGCGAGCACCGTCGAGCGCGCGCTGGAGCAGAGCATCCACGAGCGTTGCAGTCTCTTCGCCGTGCTGCGCTCCGCCGCCTTTCTCGAAACCGTCGCCGCCAAAACCCGCGGCGCGATCCAGACCTTCAGCGATCTGCTCGACCGCTACGAGACGCGAATCCACGAGCCGCTCGCCGACCCCGCCCGCGCCCTCAGCGACCTCGTCGCCGAGACCGGCTATCTCGAGGAACTCCGCCGCACCTGCAAGACCGGCGAGGAAGCGCTCCAGCGCGAGACGAGCATCCAGGAAATGCTCGCCGATCTCACCCGCTACCAGCAGCGCTCCACCGACGGCTTGGGCGGCTTTCTCGATGAAGTCAGCCTCGATCAGGATCGCTCCGAAGATAACAAAAAGGAGAGCGGTCAGGGCGTCACGTTGATCACCCTGCATGCCGCCAAGGGCCTCGAATTTCCCCACGTCTATCTCATCGGTCTCGAGGAAGGTTTGCTCCCCCACGACCGCTCGAAAACCGAAGGCACCGTCGATGAAGAGCGCCGCCTGCTCTACGTCGGCCTCACCCGAGCCATGCAGACGCTGACCCTGAGCTGGTGCTACGAGCGGATGAAATACGGCGGCCACATCGTTTGCCACCCGAGTTCATTCATAAAGGAGATCGACCCCGACCTCATCGAGCGTATTGATCTGAAACAGCTCAACAGCACGCCCGTCGCCGAGACCACCGCCAAATCCCGCTTCGCCCAAATGCGCGCCGCGCTGGAAGGCATCGGGTAAAGGCCTCACGCAAAGGCGCAAAGCTCGCGAAGGCGGAAAGATCAAAAATCCTTGGCGAACTTTGCGCCTTTGCGTGAGGCACATCACCCCCGAATACCCCGCCGCGCGCCTTTGACAAAGCGTCCCCGCCTTTCGATACTCCACGCCACATGAATCTAGACCTCGACATGCTGCTCAAGGGCTGGGACCACGAGCCCGGGCAGATCAAGGTGCGCAAAATCGCCGGCCTCGACGGTCGCGAGAAACTCCAGCTCCGCATCGACCTCGGCCTCATCCAGATGAACGTGACCGGCCGCCCCGATGGTCAGGAGCCTTACGGCTGCGAGTCGCTCCTCGCCTACCACCAGGAACGCGCCGAGGCCGCCGAGCGCGCGGACGAGGAATTCGAACTCACCGGCGAGGAGTGCGGCGAGCTCCAGCAGGAGGGCGTCCAATACTACCACCGCTACATCAGCCTCTTTCAACTCAACGATTTCGAGGGCGTGATCCGGGACACCGCGCGCAATCTCCAGTTGTTCGATTTCATCGGCGATTACGCGGAAAACGACGACATCGCCTCCGCGCTCGATCAGTTCCGTCCCTACGTGCTCATGATGCACTGCCGCGCCCGCGCCGCGCTCGCCCTCGACAGCAACGATTTCAAAAAAGCCGTCGCCGAGATCGAGCATGGGCGCGACAACATCCTCGAGTTCTACCGCGAGTCGGACAATCCCGACGCCGCCGAGCAGAGCGCCGAGGTCGAGTTCCTCGAGGAATGGCTGAAAGAAGTCCGCGCCAAACGCCCCCGCACCAAGCTCGAGCGGATGCGCGAAGAAATGGACAGCGCCATCGCGACCGAGGCCTACGAGCGCGCCGCCGAGCTGCGCGACGCCATCCGGGCTCATGAGAAGGGCTCCGCGTGATCGGTCGGCCCTTCCGGCGCGGCTGATTCGTCCCGCGCATGGCCACCTGGATTCGCGCCGCCGTCTTCGCCCTGCCGGCCCTGCTCCTCGCATTGCTCGCGGCGTCGTTCTTGAGCGTGCGCCTCCTGCCGCCGCAGAAGACGAACGAGATGGTCATCGGCGGCATCGGCGAGGCCAAGGTGCTCAACCCGATTCTCTACACGACCGGCGCGGATGCCGATGTCCTCGACTTCCTTTTCAACGGACTGCTGCGCTACGACGAGGATCTCCAGGTCGTCGGCGATCTCGCGGAAAAGTGGGAGCAGCAACAGATCTCGACGATCTTTTTCACTAACGCGACGCAGGCCGCCGCAGCCGCCGCGCAACTCGAGGGCATGGCGGCAAAGTGGGAGGCTTGGGGGCTGACCAAACCCGAAATCAAAGGGCACGCTCTCGTCCTCACCCTCGCGGAGCCTGGGCGGGCGGCATCCGAGGCCATCTATGAAAGCCTCGACCATGAGTTCGTGGAGGGGATTTCGATCGTGCGCGTCGAGCTTGAATCTTCCGCGCGCGAGTCGGCTGAGCATTTCATGCAGCAGGCGTCCTCAGCCCCGCAGATCGTCCGGCTTTGGATCGATACCAGCCGCGCGTATGAATTCACCGTATCCGGCGAGGCGCAACGCGTCGTCAGCGAACTCGAAAAGCACTACGCCGCAAATCCCGCCTTGAAGGCGGAGGTGAAGGTAACGAGCACGCTGCCGCTGCTCGATGAGCCGGAGATCATTTTCAATCTGCGCTCGGGCGTGCGCTGGCACGATGGCAAGCCGTTCACCGCGGAGGACGTGGAGTTCACCTATCGGATGATCATGAACGAGTCGATCGCCTCCCCGCGCCGGCCCGACTACGAACTCATCCAGAGCGTGCAAGTGCTCACGCCGCACCAGCTCCGCGTCGTCTATCGCAAGCCGTACTCCCCCGCGCTGCTCAGTTGGATGATGGGGATGCTGCCGAAGCACATCCTCGCCGGCCAGTCGAGCCAGTGGTGGGCTGAGAATTTCAACCGCCACCCCATCGGCACCGGGCCGTTCAAGTTCGCGGAGTGGCAGACCAACGAGTTTATCCGGCTGCGGCGCAACGACGATTATTTCCTCGGGCCCCCGCACTTGGAGAGCGTGGCGCTACGCGTCATCCCCGATCCCGTCGCCATCCGTCTCGCCTTCGAGACGCGGCAGATCGACTTCTGGCGCATCGACGAGCACGCGGTTGGAGCCTTCGAGCACGACCCGCGCTTCGATCTCTATCCCTCGCCCGCGCCTCAGTATGCTTACGTCGGCTGGAACCTGCGCCGCCCGATGTTTCAGGATGTGAAAGTCCGGCAGGCGCTCGCGCATGCGGTGAACGTGGAGGCGATGATCAAATACCTGCTCTACGGCTACGGCACGCAATCGACCGGCATTTTCCCGCCGCAGATGTGGTTCTTCAACGATCAGGTGCAGCCATTTGGCTACGACCCGGAGCGTGCCCGTGAGTTGCTTGCCGACGCTGGCTGGACGCCCGGCCCCGACGGCGTTCTGCAAAAGGACGGGAAGCGTTTTGCTTTCACCCTGATCACCAACCAAGGCAACGAAATCCGCAAAGACATCGCCACGCTCGTGCAGGCGGATTTGCGGAAAATCGGCATCGCCGTGGACGTGCAGATCTACGAGTGGGCCGTCTTCATCTCCCAATACATCAACAAGCACGACTTCGACGCCTGCGTGCTCGGCTGGAGCCTCGGCTACGACTACGATCAATATCAAATCTGGCATTCCTCGCAGACGGATCCCGAAGAGCTGAATCATGTCGGCTACAAAAACTCGCGGGTGGACGAGTTGCTCGAGGAAATCCGCACCGAATACGACCGCGACAAGATCAAGGCATTCGCCGCCGAACTCCAGCAGACGATCTATCACGACCAGCCTTATCTTTTCCTCCACGTCCCGCAGGTGACCGCCGCCATGTGGAAAGACTCCTACCGCGTTCGGCGTCCCGCTGGAGAGAAATGGGAGGAGGAGTCCGTCCGCTCGACCAAAGCCGGGTGGAGTTTCTATCGGTCGTGGTTCTACAAGCCGGAATACGCGCCAGTCGTCACCCAATAGCCGCATGCTCAACTACATCATCAGGCGCCTGCTCATTTCCGTCGTCGTGCTCGCGCTCGTCACGGTCATTTCCTTCGGCATCGTCATGTTGGCTCCCGGTAACCCGACGATGTTCGCCGAGATGAACCCGAAAATCTCGGAGTCGGTGAAGGAAATCTATCGAAAGAAGTTCCACTTCGACGAGCCGCTCTACCGGCAGTTCTACCTCATGATGACCGACCTCGCGACCGGCCGGCTCGTCAGCGCCAAGGACGAGCGCCCCGTGCTGGGGAAGATCATTGAACGCATTCCGGCAACGGTATTGCTGAACGTGACATCCATGGCGTTCGTCTTCGCCTTTGGCATTCCGCTCGGCGTCTTCTCCGCGCGCTATGCCGGTCGATGGCCGGACACCTTCGCCACTTTCATCGCGTTCCTTTTCATCGCGCTGCCGGGCTTTTGGATTTCCTATCTTCTCTGCATCTGGCTCGTGAAGTCTGTCGCCGTCCCGCTGCTCGGCATCTATACGTTCGGCGTCGTCTATCAAAGCGGAATGCAGGAATTCCTCGACCGCGTCTGGCATCTGATGCTGCCCGCGTTCGTCCTCGGCATCGGCGGCGTCGCCGTCCAATCGCGCTTCATCCGCGCCAGCATGATCGAGACGCTCGGCGAAGATTACATCCGCACCGCCCGCGCCAAGGGCCTCGCGCAGTCGGTTGTCTTTTACAAACACGCCCTCCGCAATTCCATCCGCCCCCTCATCACCGGCCTCGGCTATCTGCTGCCCGCACTGCTCGGCGGGTCGGTCATCATCGAGTCGATCTTTGCCTATCCCGGCATGGGCCGACTCGGCTACGAGGCGGTGCTCGAGCGCGATTATCCCGTGATCATCACGCTCAACTTCGTCGCCGCGATCCTCGTCCTCTTCGGAAATCTGATTGCCGATCTCCTGTATCCCGTCGTCGATCCGAGGGTTCGCCTGGAATGAGCGCAACTCCCCCTCCGCAGACGCCGTTCGCCCGCATCCGGCGGCGTTTTCTCAACAATTGGCTGGGCGTCGCTGCCGCGTTCTGCCTCATCGCGCTCACCGTTACTGCCGCCACCTTTTTCATCTTCAACCTCACAGATGTCCGTTGGCCTTCTGATCCCGACGCGACCGTTCTTGCCGACAAATTGCTCCCGCCCAGCCCGGCGCATCCGCTTGGCACCGACAACCTCGGGCGTGACGTGCTCGCCCGCATCCTGCACGGCAGCTACATCTCCCTCTATGTCGGCTTCGTCGCCGTGTTTGTCTCCCTGAGCATCGGCGTCGTCGTGGGAGCCGTCGCCGGCTACCTCGGCGGCTGGGTCGATAGCCTGCTCATGCGCATGGTCGATGCGATCATGTGTTTCCCCTCGTTTTTCCTCATCCTCACCGCTGTCGCGCTCCTCGGGCCGAGCATTACAAATATCATCCTCGTGATCGGGCTCGTGAGCTGGACCGGCACCGCACGCCTCGTCCGCGCAGAGTTTCTCACGCTACGCGAAAGCGAATACGTCCGCGCCGCCAAGGCCATCGGCCAAAGCCGCACCCGCATCATTTTCAGCCACATCCTCCCAAACGCGATGGCCCCGATTTTCGTCACCGCGGTGCTCGGCGTCCCCGACGCAATCCTCGCGGAGGCGGGCCTAAGCTTTCTCGGCTTCGGCGTGCAGCCGCCGCAGGCGACCTGGGGAAACATCATCGCCGATGGAAAGACCTACCTGCTCGACGCGTGGTGGCTGATCTTGTGCCCCGGCCTCGCCATCCTTTTCACCGCGCTCGCCTTTTACCTCACCGGCGAGGCGCTGCGCGAAGCCGTCGAGACGCGCGTCCAAAGAAAATGACCATGAACGAAAACAAGCTCCTCGAAGTCCGCGACCTTTCGATTTCCTTTAATACCGAGAACGGCCGCGTCGACGCCGTGCGCAATGTCTCCTTCGACCTCGCGGCGGGCGAGACGCTCGCCGTCGTCGGCGAGAGCGGTTCGGGGAAAAGCGTCACCGCCCTCGCCCTCACCCGACTCCTCCCGCAACCGCCCGCCGAGTATGGCTCGGGCCAAATTTTGTTAGGTGGGCGCGACGTGCTGCAAATGAAACAACGCGAACTGCGCGACATCCGCGGCTCCCGTATTGCTTACATTTTCCAGGAACCCTCCACCTCGCTTAATCCCGTCTATACGATCCGCAACCAGATCGCCGAGGCCATCCAACTCCACCGCCGCGACGTCACCGACATCGACGCCGAAGTCCTCAAACATCTAAACCTCGTCGGCATCGTCCATCCCGAGCAGCGGATGTGGGATTACCCCCACCAGCTCAGCGGCGGCATGCAGCAGCGCGCCATGATCGCCATGGCCCTCAGTTGCCAACCCGACCTCCTCGTCGCCGACGAGCCCACCACCGCCCTCGACGTCACCATCCAGGCGCAGATCATGAGCCAGCTCTGCGAACTCAAGTCGCGCCTCGGCATGGCGATCATCCTCATCACGCACAATTTTGGCATCGTCGGCGACATTGCGGATCGCGTCGCCGTCATGTTCCGCGGGCGCATCGTCGAGTATGGCGAGACTCGCACAGTCCTCTCCGAGCCGCAGCATCCCTACACCCGCGCGCTCATCGACTGCATCCCGCGCCTCGGTGCCGGCCGGGAGCGGCTCACGACCATCGACCACGCCGCGCTCGAGGCGGTCGAATGAAAACGCGCAACCAGCTCCTCGCGCTCGTCTGCCTGGCGCTTTTCCTCGGCTTCGGCGTGCTCTATTTCCGCACTTGGGTTGTGCAAAAGCCGTTCGGCATCATCCTTTTCACCGCCGACGGCCTCGACCTCGAGTCGCTCACGGCCGCCCGTCTTTACGCCGGAGGCGCGGATCAGCGGCTCACGATGCACCGTTTCCCGCACGTCGCGATCCTCCATAACGCCTCGCTCGACTCCGCCACTCCCGACACCATCGCCGCCGCCACCGCCCTCGCGACGGGTCGCAAAACCGCCAACGGCCAGCCCGCCGGCACCGCCTCGATCCTCGAGCTGGCTCGGGGCAAAGGCCGCTCCGCCGGCCTCGTCTCGACGAGTTCCCTCACCGGGCCGGGAGCCTCGCCCTTTTATGGAAAAGAACTTGCCGCGCTCGACGTGGCGCTCGGGGGAGGAGTTTTGGCCCCCAAACAAGTGGAACTGGTGCGCTCCAAGGCCCAACTGGAAAACGCGGCCAACTACCGCGCCCAGCCTTTCATCGGCCTCTTTGCCGAAGGCGATCTTCCTTGGAGCACGCAGGTCGAGTCGGGCAGTCAGACACCGTCTCTCAGTGATATGACCCGCCGCGCAATCCAGATGCTCCAGCTCAACACCGGCGGCTACGTCCTCGTCGTCGATGCCGCGCTCGTCGGCCGCGCCGCCTCGCAGAACCGTGCCGAGCAAACCCTCACCGAAATTCTCGATCTTGATCGCGCCATTGCCACCGCCATGAAATACGCGGGCGACAACACCCTCATCATCGTCGCTGGACGCGCCAGCCTTGGCGGCCTCGCGCTCAACGGTCACCAGTCGCGGAAAGATTACGGCGTGGCCCTCATGGGTACAAGCCCCGGCGGCAGCCCGACCTTTACCTGGGCGACCGGCCCAAACGGGCCGAACCCCGAGCAGCCGCAGCCGCCCGGCGGCGGCCCCGCGGCCTTCTACGAGCCGACCGCCGCTTTCACCGCCGGCGACGTGCCCGCGATGGGCACCGGCCCTGGCGCCGAGCGCCTCAGCGGCTTCCTGGAAAACACCGTCGTCTTCGACATTCTGCGCGAAGCCCTCTGACATGGCGCGCTACCCGGAACGCGCCCGCTCCTCGTCGATCAACTGATAGATCCGCGCCAGCGTCTCGCTCGAGACTTTCGTCTCGGTGAAATCCGCATGTTTCGTGTCGCCGACGACCCGGAACACCTCCTGTTTTCCCCGCGCCTCGATCGCATCCCGCAGCGCCGCTTTGATCGCATCCAGCCCCGCGCCAAAAGTTGCCAACTGCGCCACCACCTGCCCCACCGGATCGGACCGATCCACATTCTGGAACAACAAATTGCGGGAGAACGTCTGCTTGATTTCCTCCCACCGCTTCTTCTCCTCCGGCGTCTGCGCCTCGATTAGCTCTTTGAACTTCAACAAATTCGCCTCCGCCCCCGTCGTCAGCGTCTGCGCTTCGTTCCGGTAGTGATCTGCGATGAGCGCCTCCAGTTCCGCGTCGTTCATGATGGGCACCACCTTCTCCGCCAGACGGTTCATGTTTCGATACGAGCCCTGGAGCTTGAAAGGCGGTTCTGTCCGATACGCATCCGCCTGCGCCGCGCTGCGGATGTATTCCGAGTTCACCTTCAAGATCACATTGCGAATCCGGATGAGCTTCTTCATCACCCCGACCAGTTCGTTGATCTCCTCGATCGTATAGTTCCCTTCGAAATCGATCCCTTCCCGCGAGCCCGTCTCCGCCATCTGGATGATCGCATGGATATCCTTCCGGCTCCGGCTCGACAGCTTCTGAAGCACCGCGTTCGACGTGAGCGCGTTCTCCAGGTAGCTCGACTCGAAATCCGCCGCCATCCCGCCCACGATGTCGCCCAAGTTGTAGGTATCCGCCCGATTCGCCAGCATGTCGGGGATTTTGAACTTCTCCCCACTCTCCGTGTAAGGATTCCCCGCCATCACCACCGCCACCTTGCGCCCGCGGAAATCGTAAGTGCGTGGACGCCCTTTATAGACGCCCTCGATCTTCCGCTGCGCGTCGCAGAGCGAGATGAACTTTTGCAGCAACTCCGGATTGAGATGCTGAATATCGTCGAGATAAATCATGACATTGTCGCCCATCTCGAAGGCGAGGCTCAACTTCTCCATCTCCTCCCGCGCGCTCGCATTCGGTGCCTCCGCCGGATCGAGCGAAGTGACGGCATGCCCGATAGCCGGCCCGTTGATCTTCATGAAAACCACGCCGAGTCGGTTCGCTATGTATTCCATGAGTGTCGTCTTGCCGTAGCCCGGCGGGGAGATGAGCAGCAGCATACCCATCAAATCCGTGCGCTTGCCTTCGCCTGCGGCGCCGATTTGTTTCGCGAGGTTGTCGCCGACGAGCGGGAGAAACACCGAGTCAATCAGGCGATTGCGGACGAACGACGTGAGCACGCGCGGGCGGAAATCCTCCAGCCGCATTTCTCCCCTCGCCGTATCCACCAGCTCCTTTTTTAGAGCCGTGTAGCGCTCGAAACGCGGCACAATTTCCTCCGCATGCCGTCCGAGCTTTTGCATGAAATGATGGTAGTCGAGTTCATACTTCCCGCCCTCTACGACCGGGTGCTCCCCGCGCATTTCTGTTAGAGTCGCAGTCACCGATGCCGTCACCACCTGCGACTGGTCGAACTTCCCATGCAAGATGAGCCAGGCGATCTCGTCGGCGTATTGCACCGGCGCACATTGCTGTGCCAGGTAGCCGCGCACCCAATCCCGCACCAGCGAATACGCCGCGGCGTCATCCCCGCTCACCGCCGCGCGGGCCGCTTCGAATTGCTCCACGAACCGCTCGGTTTGCAAATGCAGGAAAAACTGCGCTTGCGCCTCCGCTGCCCGCTCGCTCACCGCAAATCCGCCCCCCGCCGCCAGTTCATGAAACAGGTATTCAGCCGACTCCGCGATTTCGTTTCCGGGGAACAGCCCGCTTTCCGCGACGAACTCCGCCAACAGTTCGCGGAGTTCTGTTATGTAAGCCGCCTGAGCCTCAGTGCTTGGAAATAACTCCCTCATCTTCCCGAACCCCGCAATTTTCGCTGCCACCAAAGTCGCCCGCTCCCCGCTCCCGCGAAACTCCCACCCGACCGCCGCCAACGCCCGGGTCTGCGTCGGATAGCGCAGCAGCCCGATGTTCGGTTGCATTACTGCCAGCGCCTTCACGATGCGCGCCGCATCTTGATCGTGCACCCCCTTCACGTACCCCTCGCCATAGCGAGGTGCCATGAACCGTTGGACGAGCTTCACGAGTTCGTCCCCCTCCATCGCCGCCAACTCCACAACCGTGAAATCGGCACCCTCAGCGCCCACCGCCTGCAACATCATAAACGCCAGCCACTCCGCCCGATAGACCTCCGCCGTCTCCGACACCATTTCCTGCTTCCACACCGCCCGCGTCGAGAGCAGTTCCGCATCCTCCACCCGCTCGAAGAAGTTCGTCCCCGCGAGGTGCAAAAACAGTTCCCCCTCCCGCATCACCGTTGTCAGCTCGAGCGGCTGCGTATTCACCGAAAAGTTATGTTTCCCGAAGCGGATGATGTCCTCACCATCGACAAACAATTCCTGCTTGTCCTTGAGCTGCCGCACAGCATCCTCACGGATAGTTTTGAGCCGGCTCTGGATGTCATCGGCTTTGACCGTGTCGTTCAGCTCCAGCAACTGCCGCACCGTCTCGCGCACCCGCTCGATCATCATATCCGACGCGAAGTAGCCGTTGATGTCATTCACCGACTCGAGCTGACTCACCCGATGGTCGATTCCTTTGAGAATCCGCTCCGCTGCCGCCGCGAGCGCCGTCGCCCGCTTGTTCCGCGCCTCGACGAGTGAGAGTTTCCGCGCCTCGAAGGCGTTGTAGAGTTCGTCCCGCTTCTCCGCGAGCCGCTCAATGAATTCGTCAAAGCCGGCAAACCGCGCTTCCAACTCCTCGAGCTGCACCATCGCCCGCGTCAGATATTCCTGCGTCTTTTCCGGCGAATCACAGACGTCGAGATAGTTGATCACCGCCTGATCCAGCAGCTTCATTTCCGCTCCGAACTGCGCCGCCCCCTCCACCGTCATCAGCTCGCGCTTCCGGTTTCCAAGAGCCGCGCGCACTTGATTCAGCGTCGAGTAGATCGCCGAGATGCTCTCGATGATCCGGGTCGTCTGCGTCGCATCCTCGATCTTCAAGTTGCTAACAATCTCGATGAGCAACTCCAGTTCCGACGCTGCGGAGTTCACCTCCTCCTCGACCTTCGACGCCTCCGCGACTTTGGTCAGCTTCCCGACCCGCGCTTGAAGTCCTTCGACCGACGTTTTGTAGGGATCGAGCGACTCCGGTTTGAGTAAAAACTCGACGCAGAGTTTCGCCAGCTCCGCTGTGTGCTGTGCCACCTCCGCCTCGAGCGCCTCGATTACTGGGAGATCGACGTAACGCAGTTCCTTCAGCGTAATCAGCTCCCCGCGCACCCCGCGCAGGGCGGCGAGGTTGTGGACGAACTCTTCGATGTTCTCCAGCCCCGAGTAATTGACCGCGCCGATCACGTCGCGCGCCCTGCCTGAGACCTGCGCGACTTCAGCCGCGGTGCTTTTCCTCAACCGAACAACCTTGTCGAACTCCTCGATTGCCGCCGACGCCGCCTCGCGAATCGCCGCGAGAGGCTGCCGCAGATCGAACGTCTCCGCTTTATCCAACCAGAAATACGAATCGATGATATCGCCCGTCTTCTTGACCAGATCGAGGTAGAGGTTTCCGTAGGTGTCTTCCTTCGCGAGCAGATTAAGCACCTCGTGGCACTCGGCCATCGCGCGCACGATGTCGCTGTTGCCGAGTTTGAAAAGATAGCTGTCGTTCTGCGTCGGCGGCTGCCAGTCCGCGCTCACGTAGGGTGTCTGCCACACCTGGATGACGTGATGCTTTTGCGGATCCTCCTTTGTCTGGAAATAGGCCAACTCCCCGTTTTCGAAAAAAGCAAAGCCGTGGCAGATGATCGGCGTTTCCACCTTCTGCGCGATCAAGTTGTAGGACATCACGTAGTGGACGCCCGACTCGCGATTGTAGAAGACGTAGAGATGATCCTCGCCATTCGGCGCGGCCATGCGGCGCTCGAAGACCAGGTCGCTCAGGCCGCTCTCGAAGGTCTTGAACTCGCCGGTCTGGAGGCAGTAGCCGTTCGCGAAAATGATGCCGTGGTCGTCCGGCAACAGCACGCACGCCTCGGCGATGGCGTCGATGCGGCGCACCTGGCGCACCTTTTCGTTATAGACGAAATGACGGAACGCCGTCTCCTGATAGGGCCGGACGCGCAGCAGGATCAGGTTTCCGACGATGGCGTAGAAGGCTTCGGCGTCATCCAGCGTTTGGTCGGCATTATCGACTGGCTCGGAATGAATGCCTTCGCCGCTGTCGGTGTTGTCTTCGATCTTGATCGTGAGGTCGCCGCCCACGGTCTCGACGAACAAGCGGTCCTCGATGCTGATGTGCGGGTGCCGCCCGGTGCGATGCAGGTCGCGGTGCGTGCGTTTCCACTCGAACTCGATCTGCGGCAGATAACTAAACTCGTGATCGCTGCGGTTCCCCTGGTAAGTCAGCTTTCCATCCTGGATGAGCCACTTGAAGGTCTTGATGTCGGTGACGCTGTTCCCGACTCGAAAGACCATGAAGAGCCGCGGACCCAGCCGGGAGAACTTAACGAAGACCGTATTTTTGTAATACTTGTAGAGATTTTTGAAATCGGTCGCGAACTCCGGGCTGGCGATAGAGTCGAGCGGAATTTCGTGAAACGATTTGTCGCGCCATTCGTAGGCCGAGAACACATCGGAGACGGCAAACTCCGTCTTGAGCCCGAAGTGAACGTTATAGCCGAACAAGAACCGATTGCCGCCGACTTCCTCCATGTCGCGCGGCACGCAGTTGTTGCTGGTGGTGACGCGCTCCGTGGCGATGAGCATCGTCTCGATGGCCCCAAAGACATCCTTGCGGGCGGCGTTGAGCTTTTCGAGCCGCGCGCGCAATTCGCCACCGTGCGTGGCGAGGCGGCTGCGGATGATCTCATACGCACCGCCTTCGAGCGTGGGAGCTGGCGCGGGGTCAGGCATGGGTGCACTCCCGCTCAGGATCGACGGAAGAAGTCGGGGGTGATCTTGCGGGCACCGTGCAGGATGCGGATCACCAAGACTCCCTCCTCTTCTGGCCAGTAATAGATAAGGAAATTCCCCACCGGAAAGCTGCGAAGGTTGGCGGAGTAGTGGGCAGCACTGTTGCCAATATGGGGATGACGTGCCAAGCCAACGATTGCCGCATCGAGGCGGTCAACCAGGCGATCTGCCGCTGCCACATCTCGCCTGCCAATATAGTCCCAGATTTCATTGTAGTCGGTCTCAGCCGCGCGGGTGCGCCGGGCGCGTGCCGCCATCGCTATGTCTGATTGCTCCGGCTAAGACGCGCCCGACCGGCTGCTTTCACGTCAGCCGCAGTGAACTCCACGAAATCACCGCGCTCAGCCTGCTCGATTCCCTCCTGTAGCTTACTCCAGACTTCATTCGACCAGTCCCCGAGACCCTGCAGGCGGGCCTTCTTCTCAGCCAGTGCATCGGCGACCACTTCGCTTTCCGACTGGTATTGACCGCTCTGTAATGCCTGGCGGAGGAAATCATGGTCCTCGTCTTCGAGCGTGATGGGTAGTGTCGTCATTTGGGAAAGTTAGAGGCTGCTCGTCTGGACGCAATTCCGACCTATTTCGTGACTCCTTCATGCACGGTTGATTTCCTGCTTTCGTCGCGCTCACCGTCGAGAAACCGATCCGCGAGATCGCGCAGGGTCTCGCTGCTTTGCATCGCCCGATCAACCATTTTCCCGCCCGTCACTGCCCCCATGATCTTGTCGAAAAACGCGGTTTCACCACCGATGATGTCGATCTTCGCGCTCTTCAGCGCCTCGCTCACAACATGGGCCTGGCCCTGCGCGATTTCCTTCTGCGCGTGGATCGTGGCGATGTCGATGTCGCGCTCCTTGTTCAGCCGCAGCTTGAACTCCTCGTGCTCGCGCCCCACCCCGTCGAAGATTTTCATCGCCGCAGCCTTCTTCTCAATACCTTCGGCTTCGGCGGCAAATTTCAACTCCATCACCCGCGCATCGGCAGAGCCCTGCTTCTCGGTGGCCGCGGCTTTCGCTTCCAAAACCTGAGCCTCGGCGAGTCCGAGCGCCGCTTCCTCCGCGGTGAGCGCTTCGGCCATCAGCTTCTTCGCGGAAGAGTTTTTCTGAGCGGCCTCCTGCTCGGCCTGCGCAGTTACAAGCAGCTCCTGCGCGTGCATATCGGCGGCCTTGCGTTTCGCCTCGGCGGCTTTGATTTCACGCACGAGCGCGGCCTCGGCGTCCTGCTCCGCCTTGGTCACCGCGACTTTCTTCGAACGATCCGCCTCGGCGAACGCCTCGGTATTCTTGATGTTCTCCTTTTCCTGTACGACCGCGCGCTCGACCACGACGCGCTCCTTGATCACTTCCTGGATTTTCTTCTGCTCGATCTCGATCGCCTTGTCGCGCTCGATGGACGCCAGCGCCACGATGCGCTCGCGCTCAGTTGCCTCGATCATCCGGTCCTTCTCCACGCGTTCGGTCTCGACCTGCTCGGTGCGCTCCTTGTTCTTCCGCGCGACGATGATCGTTCGCAACTTGTTCTCTTCGGCGATGCCGATCTCTTCCTCGGAGGCAATGCGCGCCTGCTCGGAGCGCTGCCGCTGCTCGCTGCCGATCTTGGCCGCCTCAGCCTCCTCGCGCGACGTGATCGCGGAGACCTCGCGCTTTTGTTTCTGCTCGGCCTCGGCCAGGGCGCGCTCCATCTCGAGGATTGCCTCTCGCGCGGAGACGTTCTGCTGCGTGATCGTCTTCTCCTTCTCGCGGTCGATGTTGTTCGCCAGCACCTTCTGCGTCGCTGTCAGCTCGGTGATCTTTTTGATGCCCTCGGCGTCGAGGATGTTGTCGGCGTTCAGGACTTGCAGCGAAGTCTGCTCGAGATAATCGATGGCCGCATCCTCGAGCACGAAGCCGTTCAGGTCGGTGCCGATGATCTTGAGGATCTGTTCCTTGAAAGTATCGCGTGAGTTGTAGAGATCGACGAAATCAAATTGTCGGCCAACAGTTTTCAGCGCTTCGGAAAACTTCGCGTCGAACAGTTCCTCCAGCGCCTGATGGCTGGAGGCGCGGGCACAGCCGATGGCTTGGGCGACGCGCAGCACGTCATCGACCGTTTTGTTCACTCGGACGAAAAAGGCGACCTTGATGTCCGCGCGCATGTTGTCGCGGCAGATGAGGCCTTCTTTCCCGTGGCGGTAGATCTCGATGCGCTTCACCGAGATGTCCATCAACTCAGCCTTGTGGACAACCGGGAAAACAAGAATGCCTGAAAACGAAACCCTGGTTCCGCCCATGCCGTTGCGAACGAGCGACTGGCCTTGATCTACCTTTCGGTAGCATTTGACGACCATCGAGATGAGACCGAGCAACAGAATGAGTGCGGCGACGGCGATAATTGCAATGACTGCTCCGGGCATTAGTTAGTTTTCCAGCGGTGCTGGCTCCAGTTTCTTGATGAAATACAACCCCTTCTCCTTGTCCTCCTCGAAAATGATCGCGCTGTCGCCGCGGTGCAGCACTTCGTCGTGCAACGTGCGCGCGTTCACGATGATCGGCGCGCCGGCGCCCTCGGTGATGGTCGCCTGGCCGAAGCTGGTCGTCAGTTCGCTGGTCGTGACCACGCAAGCACGACCGACGATGGCGCGATGCTCGTCGTAGTCCTTGTTCAGAAAGCCAAAAGCCTTGCGCAGCGGCGCGCCAACGACGCGGGTCACGAGTCCGCTCACCATGAGATTCGGGATGAAAAGCGCGAGCGCCAGCAGCACCGAATGCGAGGGATTGACGTAATAGTTTGCCAGCACGGCAAAGACCCACAGCGAGAGCGAGAACACGCTCAGGACGATGAGCACCGGCACCTCGCCGATGTGGAAAAACTCGAGCACCGGACCAAAGAAATCGCCCCCAGCGTGGGCATCGTGGTCGATGTCATGATCGAGCCCCGCATCCATGTCGGCCAGACCGAGGATCACAGAGATCCAATAGAGCAGCACGATCCCGAGCAGCACGGTAAAGGGCAGGTTGATCCATGCCAGCGATTCTGAGAAGACTTCGCTCATTTGGGTGGGCCGTTCGTACAAGGGCGGTGCGGCAAGTCAAGCCGGACGGCGTGCTGTGCGCAGCTCGTCATGCGGCAGCGTCCGCGAGCCGAGTCCTCCTGTAATGGATGCGAAAAATAAGCAAATACCGATCACGCAGACGGCAAACGGCGTGGCGTGGCACCGGGACCGCGGATTTTCATAAAAAACTTGCCGGACACTCACCCCGCGGCTATTCCGCCATCGGCTTTCCTGATTCTCATGAAAATTCGACACGTCTCTTCAGTCTCGATGTTGGTGGCACTCGCGTTTCTGGCGGTTTGGTGGGGTTTTTTCCGCGGTTCGGAGACTGTGGAACGCGCTCGCATCGCGCAGACTCAGCCGGTGCAGGCGGGGGATTTGCCCGCGGGAATCCGCCCTGTCGCCACCACGCCGCCGCGCACCGAGAGCGTGCAGCCAGCGGCCCCTGCGCCGACGCCGGTGGCGAGTGCCGCCGATGCCTCGCGTCCAGCGCTGGAGGAAAAGGCGATGCGGCCCGATGCCGATGGTGTTTACCGCAAGCTGCGCCTGGTGCGTGGAGAGGGAAAGTATCCGCTCGTCCGCGTGGAGGAGACTTGGCGGCGCGATCCGGCGACGGGGGCGGAGACGCTCGTGGATCGAGTCAGCATGGTCGGCGATCACCTGCTGGTGAAGCTGAACGGTGAGGCGACCGAGGAGTCGCTCCGGGCGTTCCTCGCCCAGGCGGGCGGGAGCATACGGCGTCATGTGCCGAACTCGGCCATCTATCTGGTCGCAGTGCCGGAGCCGAGCCTCGATGCCTTTGACGGCCTGCTCGAGCGCCTGCGCGGCGAGGGTGCGCCGGTCGCTTATGCGGAGCCCGACTTCGTGGTGAGCGCAAATTTCACGCCGAACGACCCCTCCTATGGCCAGCTCTGGGGCCTGCACAACGCCGGCCAGACTGGCGGCCGCGGCGACGCCGACATCGACGCGCCCGAGGCCTGGGATGTGACGCGCGGGAGCGCGGCCGTGGTCGTCGGCGTCATCGACACCGGCATCGACTACAGGCACCCGGATCTCGCGGCGAACATGTGGCTGAACGCCGGCGAGATTCCCGGGAACGGCATCGACGACGATGGCAACGGCTACATCGACGACATGCGCGGCTGGGATTTCGTGAACGGCGACGCTGATCCGATGGACGACCACTACCACGGCACGCATTGCGCCGGGACCATCGGGGCGGTCGGCAACAACGGCATCGGCGTGGCCGGCGTGGCCCACACGGTGCGGCTCATGGCGTTGAAATTTCTCTCGGCCTCCGGCAGCGGCCACAACTCCGACGCAATCGAGGCGATTCACTACGCCACGGCCAACGGCGCGACGCTCACCTCGAACAGTTGGGGCGGCGGCGGCTATTCCCAGGGCCTCAAGGATGCCATCGACGCCGCGCGCGACGCCGGGTCGCTTTTCATCGCAGCGGCGGGGAACGATGGGAAAAACAACGACCAGCAGCCGTCCTATCCCGCCTCTTACGATTCGCCAAACATCCTCTCCGTGGCGGCGACCGACCACGCCGACCAGCTCGCGAGTTTCTCGAACTACGGCAAGGTCAGCGTCGATCTCGGCGCGCCGGGCGTGGCCATCTATTCCACGAGCCCCGGAAGCGGCTACCGCAGCCTCAGCGGCACCTCGATGGCCTGCCCGCATGTGGCCGGTGCCTGCGCCCTGCTCGTCGCGGCGCGTCCCTCGATGAACTGGAGCGACGTGCGGACCGCCCTGCTCGAGCACGGCGATGTGCTGGCGGGCCTCTCGGGAAAAACGAGCCGCTCCTCTCGCTTGAACATCGCCCGTGCGCTGCTCATCAGCACCGGCCCAGCGATCAGCCTCGTCGGCTTCGAGGCGCGCGACGACGCGGCGAGCGGGGCGGTGGGGAACGGCGACGGCGTCATCAATCCCGGCGAGGATCTCGTGGTCCGGGTGGCGGTGAAAAACGCGGGCGGCGCCCCGGCAGAGGCGCTCACGACGCAGTTGACGCTCGCCAGTGGAGCCGCCCCGGTGACGATCCTCCAGGGGACGCAGACTTGGGGCACGCTGGCCGCCGGAGCCGTGGCGGAAAACAACGCGGCTCCTTTCCGACTTCGCATCGCGGCTGGGACGGTGACTCCCCACACCTTCACGGTCCGCCTCACCAGCCGTGACACGGCGGGCGGGACTTGGATCACTGACACGGAGCTGACGGTTTTCACCGGAGCCGGGATCAGCGGCCGCGTGACTGCGCTCACGGGCGGCGCGCCGATCGCGGGTGCGGTTATCGGCTACACCGGCCCGTCGAGCGGCTCGGTGACGACTGGGGCGGACGGCACGTATGCGCTGGCGCTGACGGATGGGACCTACTCCCTGCGCGCGGCGGCGGGCGGCTACAGCGGGTCGGAGAGCGTGGCGGTGACGGTGCCGCCGAGCCGCACGGGGGTAAATTTCGCGCTGGGCCGCTCGAAGCTCCAGGTCACGCCGGCGAGCCTGACCTCCGCGCAGCTTGAGGATCAAATCACGCAGCACACCGTGCAGATTTCCAACACGGGCGATACACCTCTCACGGTCTCGCTGGGGTCCTCCAGCGTGATTGCCTCGCAGGCTCTGGGGATGGCCGCGGTCTCCGTCCCGGCCATCGACAATCTCGGCCCAGTAGCGCCCGACGCTCGTCGCGACCAGTCGGCCAGCGATGTCGTCGCGCAGGGCGGGACGGTGACAACGGTTCCTTTTGCCGAGGGCTTCGAGAGTGGCTCGATCGCGAGCTGGGGCGCGAGCGGCGCAGCGGGCACCCGCACGGTGGTTTCGCACACGGCCGCGGTGGGGTCGCGCAGCTTCGAGTTCGCCCACACTGGGCCGAACGGGCACGGCACCGGCATCAGCCGCACCTTCGCCTCCGGCTCGAAACCGCGCTACGCGTCGTTCTGGGTGCGGAGCGGCTCCACTGCCACTTCCGACGGGTATTTCATCCTCTCGAATGGCAGCGCCGATCTAATCTGGTTCTTCGCGACGGACAATGGGCGCTTTTACGTCAATGGCGACAACGGCGGTGACACGACCGCGACCTACGCGGCGGGCACGTGGTATCGCATCGAGTTCCGCGACATCGACTGGGTGGCGAAAAATTTCGACTACTACGTCGATGGCGCGTTGGTGAAGAGCAACATCCCGATGCGCAATGCCGCCTCGGCCAGCGGCATCACTAATCTCCAGCTTTACAATTTCAGCACGAACTCCACGGCGTGGTGGGACGACATCCGCCTCTCCACCGACCCGGTAAGTTGGCTCTCGTATGCGCCCGCCAGCCTCAACTTGAGTCCTGGACAGAGCCAGGCGGTGACCGTCTCGATGAATTCGACCGGACTGGCCCAGGGCATCTATCAGGGGCGGCTCGATCTTTTTTCAAACGACCCCGCCAACCCGCTGACGACGGTGCCCGTGGAGATGAGCGTCTCGTGGGCGCCGAACACGCCGCCGGTCGCGACGAGCGAGACCGTGGTCAGTCTGGAGGACACGGCGAAGACCATCACGCTGAGCGGGACGGACGCGGAGAACGACGTGCTCACAGCCGTGCTGACGCAGTTGCCGACGGTCGGCGCGCTCTACCAGACAGCGGACGGGGTCGCACTCGGAGCGAAAATCGCCGCCGTGCCGGCGACCATCACCAGCGCGCTCCGGCAGGTGATTTACGTCCCGCCGATCGACGCGAACGGCAGTCCGTTGGCTGCTTTCCAGTTCGTGTTGAAGGACAAGCGGACGCAATCCGGCACCGCCACCATCACGCTGAACGTCACTCCAGTGAACGACCGGCCGACAGCCTACGGCGACATTGCCACCGGCCTGCCAGGGCTCGAGATTTCCCCCATCTCCGTGCTGGGCAACGACTTCGATCCCGACGGCGACGCGCTCTCGATCCTCTCGTTCACGCAAGGCGCGCGCGGCGCGGTGGCGGCGAATGGCGACGGCACGTTGCGCTACACGCCAAACAGCGGGTTCTCCGAGGGGCAGGATTCTTTCTCCTACACGATCACCGATGGGCAGGGCGGAACCTCCACGGCGACCGTGTCCGTCACGCTCGGCTACCTGGCGGCCGGGCCTTGGCCGACGCTCGGGAATGGACCCGGCCATCCCGGTTACTACCCCGCCGCGCTGGGGGCTCAGTCGTTCGTTGAAAACTGGACGATTAATTTCGGACGGTCGCTAAATGAGGTCTCGCTCGCCGAGGGACGGATCTTCGTGACGCCATCGATCTACTTCAACGACACCCACGTCAGCGCGGTGGACGTGGCGACCGGAACGATCGCGTGGCGGCATGACTTCGTTCAGGCGTTCTCGTTGAACGGCCCGACCTACCACCGGGGGCGGATATACCTCCAGCGCGGGAATCACAGCAGCGACTCGCAGCTCTGGTGCCTGGAGGCCGGCAGCGGAGCCACCGTCTGGAGCGCTCCTTTTCTGGCGCAGTGGGAGACGTATCTCCCGCCAGCGGTCACCGATGCCGGCGTCTTCGTGAACGGCGGTTCCTATGGCGGCATGTATGGCTTCGATCTCGCGGGCCAGCAGTTGTTCTTCCATCAGTTGCCGCAGGTCGATGGGTGGACACCCGCCGTGGGCGCGAACGCCCTCTACTCCTGCGTCCGCGGCGTGCTGATCAGCCACAACCCCGCCACCGGCGCGCGGAACTGGAGCTACACCATCGATCCCAACGCGTATTCCGCGAAGACAGTCACCTACGACGCTGGCCGGGTCTATGTCGCCGACAGCACCGGCCTCTACGCCATCAATGTGAGCGGCTCCGCGCCCGCGCAACTCTGGAAGGCCACCGGAAGCTTCACCGGCATCCCGGCTGTCGGAAATGGACGCGTCTTCGCCATCGCGAGCACCGGGGGGAAAGTGCAGGCATTCGACATCACGACCGGCGCAGCCGCCGGTGAATACCTCACCGGGACAAACTGCTGGCATCAGCCCATTGTCACGACCGACGCTCTGCTCGTTGCCGCCACGAACAAGGTTTTCCTCTTCGACCTCGCCACGCGGGCGCTCCGCCAGACGATCAACTACGGCGGCAAGATCAGCCTTTCCAACGGCACCCTCGTGATCGCCGGCTACGACACCTTCCTGCGCGCCTACCGCGTCGCTGGCGGGCCAAACGCCGCCCCGAGCGCCCAAGCGCAGACCACGACAGGCGTGGAGGACGAAAATCTCACCATCACGCTGGGTGGCAGCGACTCTGACGGCGATCCGCTCCGGGCGCTGGTCACGACGCTGCCGGCGCGAGGGACGCTCTACCAGACGACCGATGGAGTGAAGCTCGGCGAGCCCATTTCATTCGTGCCCGTCCTGGTCTCGAATGACCAGCGGCAGGTCATCTACCGCCCGGCACCGGATGGCTTCGGCGCGGCCTACGCCACCTTCAGCTTCAAGGTGAACGACGGGACGAGCAACTCCGCCGCCGCGACTGTGACGGTGAACGTCACCAACGTGAATGACGCCCCGGTGGCGGTCGATGACCGCACCTACCTCCGGGCCGGCAATATCCTCGCCGCCTACCTCCCCACGGCCAACGACATCGACGCCGATGGCGAGATGTTGCAGATCGTCTCTTTCACCCAGCCCGCTCGCGGCGCCCTCACGCAAAATCCCGACGGCTCGCTGCGCTATGTGCCCGAGACCGGATTCATCGAAGGCACCGACCACTTCGACTACACGTTGCGCGATGGAGCGGGCGCGACCGCTTCCGCGAGCGTGGAGATCGTAGTCAGCGAGGCCTTTGGCCGGGAATGGCCCACCTTCGGCAACGGCCCCGACCATGCCGGGCGCTACCCCGGCTCGCTCGGCACTTCCCCCCTCCAGTTGCGCTGGGAGTACGCGTTCGACAGATTCATCAACCCGCTTGCGGTCGCCGATGGGAAGGTATTCTGCTCAATCACGGGAAACTCCAGCGACTTCATGCAGGCGGCGGCCCTCGATGCCACCACCGGATCACTCGTCTGGCGGGCGCAGTTCAACCCCGGCAGTTCGCTGAATCCGCCCACCTATCACCGCGGCACCCTTTACCTTCAGCGCGGAAATCACTCCACCGACTCGCAGCTCTGGGCGCTGGATGCCGGCGACGGCAGCGTGAAGTTCAGAGCGCCGTACGCGGCGCAGTGGGGTCGCTACATGGCGCCGGCGGTGAGCGATTTAGGAGTCTATGTAGCTGGCGGGTCCTACGGCGGCATCTACGGCTTCGACCGCCTCACGGGTGGCCAGAAATTCTTCCTCGACCTTGAGCAATACGACCAGTGGGCGCCGAGCATCTACGAGGGCGGCGTTTACTCTTTCGTCTCCACGAAGTTCCGCAGTCACGACCCGGCCACTGGGGCGGTTCTTTGGACCTTGGATCTCGGTGGGAGGGGCTCCTCGATTTTGCGGACAGTCGCGTTCGATAGCGGGCGCGCCTACCTGACCAATCAGGTGGATTACAACAACAAGAACGAACTGGTCTGCATCGACCTCGCCACCCGCTCGGTGCTTTGGCGCACGCCGGGCACAGGCGCTTTCACCGGCACTCCGGCGATCATGGGCGGCATCGTCTATGTCATTCAGGGCACCGCGGTGAAGGCCTACGGCGCGTCGGCGGGGCTTCCGCTCGGCGACTTCGTCACGCCCAATGAATATTACACCCTGGTCAGTGCCCCGGTCGTCACAGGCGACCTCGTTTTCGTCGCCTCGACCACGAAGACCTACATCTTCGACCGCATCTCGCGGCAGCTCCTCCAGACGCTGCCCTTCAGCGGCCAGCCCGCCATCGTGGATGATGTCGTCTATTTCTCCTGCTCGGACAAAAAAGTGCGCGCCTACGCCTCGCCCCGCGCCGGGAACCGCGCGCCCACCGCCACTCCGGCGCAGGCCGGCATCGTGGAGGAAGCCTCCGTCGCCCTGCGGCTCGAGGGGACCGATCTCGATGGCGATCCGCTGCGTTTCTCCATCCGCAGCCTGCCCGCGCAGGGCGCTCTTTTCCAGACCGCGGACGGGGTGACGAAAGGCGCGCCGATCACCCTCGTGCCTGCGCTCGTGCAGAACTCCCAGGGGACCGTGATCTACCAGGCTCCGCTCGACGTGAACGGAGTGGCCGCAGGTTCTTTCACCTTCATGGCGCACGATCTCTACTCCAGCTCCGCGCCCGCGACCGTGCAAATCGACATCGCGCCGGTGAACGACGCTCCCCTCGCAATCGCCGATTACGTCGCGCTGCGGCCGGGTGAAGTGCTCGCGAATTTCCTCCCGCAGCTCAACGACCGCGATCCCGACGGCGATCCGCTGATCGTCTCCAGCTTCACACAGGGAGCGCGCGGGACCGTCTCGCAGAGCGCGGATGGCACCCTCCAGTATGCGCCTGCCGGCACCTACGCCACGGGGACGGATGCCTTCGACTACACGATCCGCGATCTCGCCGGCGTCCAGTCCACCGCCACGGTCACGATCGTCTTCGGAGCGACGGCGGGCCGCGAATGGCCGACCTTCGGGGCCGGGCCGGAGCACGCGGGCTATGTGCCGCTCTACCTCGGGACGGATGCTTTTGCTCAGCGGTGGAGCAACAATCTCGGCAAGGCAGCCCACCAACTCGCCGTCGCCGATGGCCGCATTTTCGCGAGCCTGAAAATCTACAGCCAGGATTCCAGCTTGGTCGCGCTCGATGCCAGCGCGGGCGGCGAGCTCTGGCGCGTGAATTTTACCGGCGGTGCCTACATGAATCCGCCCACGACTGTGGGGGACTCGGTGTTCATGCAATACAGCAACTCGAGCAACAGCCGCCTGTATGCATTCGATACCGCGGGCGGGAGCACGCGCTGGTCGAGCCCGTTCAGTGCGCAGTGGGAGGAGTATTTCGCGCCCGCAGTCGATGCCGCCGGCGTGTTCGTGAACGCGGGAACCTATGGTGGGCTTTACGGCTTCCACCCGACGACGGGCGCGCAGCTCTTTTTCAATGGCCTCGAGCAATACGACGAGTGGACGCCCGCCCTTTACCAGGGGGGCCTCTACGCTTTCGTTAAAGGGAAATTCACCAGCCACGACAAGGCCACCGGTGCCACGCTCTGGACGCTCGATTTCGGCTGGAATTGGGGCGGCTACTCCATGGGCCGCACCATCGCTTGCGCGGATGGCCGCGCTTTCCTGGTCAATGACTCGGTCACCATCCCCAGCGGCGATCAGGAACTCATCGCGGTCAACCTGACCGCGCAGGACGTCACTTGGAAGGTGCGTGGAAAATTTAAAGGCACACCCGCCGTCGCGCATCGGACTGTCTTTGCCCTCACCGGGACGGATTCGGTCAAAGCATACGACACCGCTACGGGCACCTACCTCGGGGCCTATGTCGCTCCCGGCGAGACGGCTCTCTGGTGGCAGCCGATCGTCACCAACGACACCCTCATCGCCTTCTCGAACACCAAGACTTACATCTTCGACCTGCGCTCGCGCGCTCTGCGCCAGACCATTCCCTACGGCGGCTACGCCAGCCTCGCCGGGCACAGCCTCTACATCGCGTCGCCGGACTTCAAAGTCCGCGCCTTCAGCGTCGCCGATCCACTCAATCGGCCACCCGCGGCCACTCCGCTCGCCGTCGACACGCCCGAGGATAACGATCTCGCAGTCGCCCTCGCCGGCCAGGACGCCGACGGCGACCCGCTCTCCTTCGTCGTCACCCGGCTCCCTACCGCAGGTAAACTCTACCTAACCGCCGATGGCGTCACCCGGGGAGCCGCGCTCTCGTCCGCGCCTGCCTTGGTCACCGGCGCGATCCCGCGCGTGATCTACGCGCCGCCCGCCGACCAGCACGGTCCCGGTCTGGGCAGCTTCGGCTACGCCGCCTCCGATGGGAAAGGCCTCTCCCCCGAGGCCACCGTCACGCTTTCCGTGACACCGGTGAATGACGCTCCCCTTGCCTTCGCCGACACCCGGTTCATCCAGCCGGATCAAATCCTGAGCCCCATCCGCGAGACGCTCAACGATCTCGATGTCGATGGCGATTTGCTCACCGTCGTTTCTTTCACCCAGCCGGTGCATGGGCAGGTGGTGCGCAACGAAGACGGCACCCTCCGCTACCATCCGCCGCAGGGGGCGACTTCCGGCTCCGACGAGTTCAGCTACACCATCGAGGATGCCGCCGGGGCACGGGCCACGGCGCAGGTGACGGTGGAAATTTCCGCCGTGATCCAGGGGCTCTGGCCGACCTTCGGCAACGGCCCCGCGCACACCGGCTACGCTCCCACCACCCTGGGTCGCGTCGGCTGGATCCAGCGCTGGAGCTACCAGCTCGGCGGCCAGCCGAACGCGGTCGCCATCGCGGAAGGCAAGGTTTTCGCGACCTCCAGCCCCGGCGGCGTCCCGACGGTCGCGGCTCTCGTGGAGAAAAGCGGCGAGCAGATCTGGAAAAAGACTTTCGCCAACGCCAGCTCGAACCCGCCCACCTGGCACGACGGCCAGCTCTACTTCCAGCGCGGCAATCATTCCTCCGACACGCAGCTCATCGCGCTGCACGCCGGCAGCGGGCTCACGCTCTGGAGCAGCCCGCACGGCGCGCAGTGGGGCGCCTACCTCGCGCCCGCCGTCAATGAGCAGGGGGTCTTCATCAATGGCGGCACCTACGGCGGCATGTATGGCGTCACCCGCGCCAGCGGCTCGCAGATGTTCTTCCGCAGCCTCTCGCAGACCGACCGTTGGACGCCCGCGCTGCTCGGCAGTGAAGTCTTTTCCTTCGTCAACGGCACCCTCACCAGCCATGTGCCCGCCACGGGCGCGACCGCCTGGTCGCTCAGCCTCGGCTGGGGCGGCTACGGCTACTCGATGAATCGCACCGTCGCCCTCCAGGGCCGCTCCGCCTACCTCATCAACGATAGCCCCACCCCCGCCTACAACGACGAAGACCTCGTCCGCATCGATCTCGACACGCACGCCGTCCTCTGGTCGGTGAATGGCGATTTCACCGGCACCCCCGCCGTGAGCAACGGTGCCGTCTATGCCCTCAGCGGCAACGCCATCCAAGAGCGCGCCACGGCCGATGGCCGCCTGCTCGGCACCTACGCAGCGCCCGCCGGACAGCTCCTCACCGGGCAGCCCGTGGTGACTGACGACCTCGTCATCGCCTCGGCTTTGCAGAAAACCTACGTGTTCGGGCGATACGACCGGCAGCTCGTGGCGACCTTCCCGCGCGGAGGCGGCCTCAGTGTTGCCGATGATCAGCTCATCGTCGCCGGCACCGATGGCACGATTGCCGCCTACGCCGCGCAACCCGCCGTCACTTTCGCCCCCTCCGGCGGCACCTTTGCCGAGCCGGTGGACGTGATCCTCAGCGCCGCCGATCCCGGCAGCCGCATCTACTACACAGTCGATGGCAGCGCGCCCGGCTTCGAGAGCCCGTGGGTCACCTCCGGTGCCACCGTGCGCGTGAGCTGGACCGGGCGGATTCGCGCGATCCTCGTGAAAGGGTCCGCCGTGAGCCGCCTCAACGAGGCGAGCTACACCATGCTCGACAGCGACCTCGACGGTCTGCCCGATTGGTGGGAGAACGTCCGCTTCGGCGCGCTCGCCGCCACCTCGCTCGATGTCGATAGCGATGGCGACGGCACGGCGGATGGAGCCGAGTTCACGGCCGGCACCGACCCGCTTGATGCCACGGATCGCTTCGGCATCGCTACTATCGCCACCGTCACCGGCGGGCAGATTGAGATCACTTGGCAGACAAAGGCCGACCGCATCTATCTCGTGGAGGAATCCGAGGCGCTCGGCACATGGAAGCCGGCCTCGAATTGGATCACCGGGGACGGCGGCGTCTCTCGATTCACGCGGCCGCTGGTGGATACGAAGTGCTTCTACCGCATCCGCGCCCTGCCCCGCGTCCGTTCCGTGCCATAGCCGGGGGCGACTGGAAGAGGGCCACTGGGACGCCGGCGTTTGGCGACTCCCGCCAGCCTTCGCGGTCATGCTGCGGATCGCCTCCCCACCGAGCGTGAAGGAGGCAGCACTGCGCGCAGCTTCTTCTCGATGCTCCGCTTCAAGGGAACGAATTGAGCCTAGCTTTGTGCGCCTCCAGCCGCTCGATCTCCTTGGGCGCGAGGCTGGCCGCTGGCTTTGAGCCGCTCAAAGGTCGTCCTCGCGTGTTTTAGCGGACCATTTTTCCAGCGAGACGATGCGACTTTTCGAGGCACGAGAGACGAGACCAAGCGGGTCGAGGGAGTGTTTTATCCGGAGGATTTAACCTTGACCTGATAAATCCGTTCGCGAATATGCCGCGCCTTTTTCAGACAGGCAACACGCAATACGTACAGAACGATCATGCCGGAGACTCTCGGGAACACAATTTGGACAATCTGCTATTTCACCGTCCTCCTCGGGCTGTCGGGCTACGGGCTGCATCGGTATGTCATTATCTACCTTTTCCTCAAGCATCGACGAGAGGTGGAGCGGCCCGCGGGGACGTTTGAACAACTGCCGCGGGTGACGGTGCAGCTGCCGATTTTCAATGAGATCTATGTGGTGGATCGGCTGCTGACTTCGGTGAGTGAGCTGGATTATCCGCGGGAGCTTTTGCAAATCCAGGTGCTGGACGACTCGACGGACGAGACGCGGGAGATCACGCACGCGCGCTGTGAGGAACTGCGGGCGCAGGGGTTCAATATAGAGCACGCGCATCGGACGGATCGCACGGGTTACAAGGCGGGGGCGCTGGAGGCGGGGCTGGGGACTTGCTCGGGGGAATTCATCCTCATCCTGGACGCGGATTTCATCCCGCCGCGGGATATTCTGCAGAAGACGATCCACTTTTTCACGGACGCGGGGGTGGGGATGATCCAGTCGCGCTGGGGGCATGTGAACCGGGCTTACTCGCTGCTGACGCGGGTGCAGGCGATGTTCCTCGATGGGCACCTCCTGCTGGAGCAGACGGCGCGGAGTCGGAGTGGGCGCTTTTTCAATTTCAACGGGACGGCGGGGATCTGGCGGCGGAGCTGCATCGAGGCGGCAGGGGGCTGGCAGCACGACACGCTCACGGAGGATCTCGACCTCAGCTACCGGGCGCAACTGGCGGGCTGGCGTTTTATCTTCCTGCCGGAACTGGTGACGCCGGCGGAGCTGCCGGTGGATATGAATGGCTTCAAGAGCCAGCAGCATCGGTGGACGAAGGGGTCGATCCAGACGTGCAAAAAGCTGCTGCCGGCGGTGTGGCGGAGCAAGTTGCCGTTCGCGATCAAGGCGGAGGCGACGGCGCACTTGACGTCGAATTTTGCCTATCTCCTGCTGGCGTTCCTCTGCGTGCTGCTGCATCCCTCGGTGGGCGGGGCGTGGCAGGGCCCGTGGCGGACTTTCCTGCTCGATATCCCGATCTTCCTCTCGGCGTCGGTGTCGGTGGCGGTGTTTTACATTTGCGCACAGCGGGAGCTGCACCCGCGGACGTGGATGCGAGAGATGCTGATGCTGCCGTTCCTGATTGCGCTGGGGATCGGGATGTCGCTGAACAACGCGCGGGCGGTGCTGGAGGCGATGCTGGGGCACGAGTCGGAGTTCACGCGGACGCCGAAGTATGGGGTGGGAAACAGGTCCCGCACCGTGCGGGCGACGCGCTATCTGCCGTTGAAGTCGCTGCTGCCGTTTTTGGAGCTGGCGTTTGCGGCGTATTTCACATGGTTCGTGGTGGAAGCGATCGTGGGCGGGAAGTGGTTCACGCTGCCGTTCTTGGTGTTGTTCCAGGCGGGGTTCACCTATGTGGCGCTGAGTTCGATGCGGCAGTGGTTGCCGGCGTGGCCGAGCGCGGGGCGGGAGGCGGCGCCGGTGGTGGCGGCGTAGGCGGGGAGAGACATGGCGCGAGGAGAGACGATCCGCTGGGCGGCGCTGGTGGGCGGTGGCGCTCTTGGCGGTGGGGGAGATGCGGGGAGAGACGAAAAAGGCGGAAATACATGCCGTGGGGGCGGCGAAGGTGGAGTTGTTGAAGGAAGGAGAGGTGGCGGGGGTGGCAACCATCGCCGCAGGGACGGTGCTGAATGTGCAGGGCTACGAGCCGAAGCACCTCATCGTCGATTTTTACGGGACAGCGCCGCGTATCGCCAGCGCCGACACGGACTACAAGGATCCGCGCGCGAAACCTCCGCCGGATTTCCCGCGGCTCGAGTTGCGGGATGGGACGGTATTACTCGATGTCATCGTCAAAGCTGTGACTGCGGGCGACATTTCGGTGCAGCATCGTGATGGAGCGGGGAGAGTCCGTCTGGCTGAATTGAGCGCCGATCTCCAACGCTCCTACGGTTACGATCCTGAGAAAGCCCGCGCGTATTTTGCGGCGAATCAAGCCGCGACGGATGAGCGCGAGCGTCACCGCCGCGAGGCCCAGGCCACCGCCAGCCCGGCACCGGCTGCCGCCCCGGCCGCCGACGGGCAAAATGCCGCCCCTCTCCCAGCGCCCGTCGAGGGGCCGCTAAGTCTCACATCCTTCTTCGACCACAAGCTTCATCGCGGGGTCGTCGCGCGTTGGACGGCCCGTCTCTATGAGGTCACGCTGGATCCACAACACGCCGACCCGAAGGCGAAAAACTTCGGGGAGGGCGCGATTCCCGGCGCGGCTCTCGTGGAGGTTCCCGCCGGCTACCTCGTCATCGCCGCCAGCTACAAAGATCCCGTGGGCGGGCTGGTCGAACTCCCCATCCCGCTCGCCGGACGCACCGTCGCCTATGCCTACAGCCGCGATTTCGCAGCCATCGGGCCGGGCTCCTGGCGCTCGTGGTGGAACGGCTCGACTCCCGACGATCTGCAACACGTCCCTGCCATCCGGCGTGTCCCGGACAACTCCGATGGCTGGCCGCTCACTCGCCGCACTGAACTGCTGGACGCCGCCGGCCGCCGCAGCGTGGTCGTGGCAAACTCGGGAGGCGTGATGCGGGATGCGTGGCAGCTTCGTGTCGACCATACAAACCAACTGCCGGGCGTGGGCCTCGTCAGCACGGTCGAGGGCTGTTTTTTCGGATGGCTGCGGGAAAATCCCGCCCCCGAGAAAACGGCTGAACTCTCGTGGAGCGACGTTCTCGCCGCACGCGCCACGCGCTTCCATCTCGTTCTCGAGAAAACCGTGGAGCCGAAGAAAAACCTGCTGCTTTTCCAACTGGCCGACTTCACCTCCGCGAAACGCGAGATGACGCCGC
>PPFU01000452.1_pt1 | contig 54952 bp, 46 predicted proteins | sample 1535991 | NCBI WGS metagenome assembly PPFU01 (sample SAMN04901290, study PRJNA319586) | Hypolithon metagenome, whole genome shotgun sequencing project. | isolation source: Antarctic Hypolithon | place: Antarctica: Miers Valley | collected 2014
CTCAGCCTGGTAGAGCACTGTCTTCGGGAGGCAGGGGCCGGAGGTTCGAATCCTCTCTCCCCGACCAATTGGCGCCGTCAGCGCTGCTTTCGCAGCACCGCGACGTAGTTCATGTCGAACGTCATCCGGTGTGGCAGATATAACGAGGCGACAGCGCGCTCGACAAGATAGCGCATCCCGCGTTTCCAGCGCTGCTGCAGGCGACCTTTCATTGACTGGGGCGGAGCCCAAGCCGGCGCAGCGATGTATTCAAGAACGAGATGCGCGCGTTCGGCGAAATATGTCATTTTCATGCAGCCGAGCGCATTGACGTGGGTGATGTCGCCGTTCTGGTTGATCCGGCCGAACGGGCCGTCGCCGTTGGGGAAGCGGGCGATGAAGCAGCCGCCTGGCTTTAGCCGCAGCGCAATAGCCTTTAACAGCGTCTCGATCTCGTCCGAAGTTAGGTGCTCGAGCACATCCATCGCCACCACGACGTCGAATTCCGCTTGGGCCGGAAACTTCTCGATGCTGGTGTGCGCCTCGAACCCCGCTGTGCGCGCTCGCTGCACGAGCAACTTGCTTTGCTCCACGCCAGCGATCGAACGAAAACGCGTCTTGGCCCAACCGAGCAGCGATCCGTTGCCAAACCCGATCTCAAGCAGCGTCGATGCACTGGTCTGCGGAACACGCGCTGCGATCTCGGCATCGAAGTAGCACATCTCTTGCCTATCCGGCTTGCCGAACCGCTCCTCTCGCCAATCCTTCCATTCGGAGTAGCTTGCTTCTCTCTCGGCCGGCAAAGTGGTGATTTCGCTCATTGTTTCCTCGAGAAAGCTGTTGTTGCGCCCGGGGGCCGACGGCGGCACGGACCCTACTTGGCACCGAAGCCGGTCGCGACGATGCGAACCGTCTTCATGGTGATCAGCAGGTCAAGCCAGAACGAGAAACTTTTGATGTAGAAGAAGTCGTAGTGAAGCTTCAGGTTCACGGCCGACAATTCCGCCACGTGCCCTTGGTTTACCTGTGCCCAGCCGGTTATGCCCGGTCTCACGATATGGCGGTAAAGATAGAACGGCACCTCCGCGCTGTACCACTTCGACAAGGAAACAGCCTCGGGACGCGGCCCTATCAAGCTCATCTGGCCGAGAAGGACGTTCACGAGTTGCGGCAGCTCATCAATCCGGAAATGCCTTAGCGTGCGTCCGATGCGGGTGATCCGCGAGTCATCGTCGGTGGTCATCGCTTCGTGCAGCGCTTCTATTTCCATCGGCTTGGGCCGATCGTGCATCGTGCGGAATTTGAGCATTAAGAACGGCTTGCCGCCGTAGCCGATGCGTTGTTGGCGGAAGATCGCCGGCCCCTTTGAATCTAACCTGATCAAAATTCCCAGGACCATCATTGGGATGGCCAGCACCAGCAGCAGGACGCTGCAGACGACGAGATCGAACAACCGCTTGAGCTTGCGGTAGACCACGTTGACCGAAAGCGTGCCCAGGTGGTTTTCCGACAGGTGCTCGATATGCACCTTGCCGGTCACGGACTCGCGCACGTTCTTGCTGTGGTAGACGGGGATGCCGGCGAGTGCCGCGCGGGCCAGCATATGCTCCCACTCGAACCCATGATCGGCCCTCAGATCGGCAACGATCACCGCTTCGGGATGGGTCGGCAGTTCGGGCTCAGTTAGGAGGATCCAGTTCACCTCCGGCACTTCCTGCATCAGCTCGATCCCGCCGTTGGGAACGACGAAGAAGGGCAGCGTCGCACTCGTCCGGGTGGCATAGACTATGGCAAAGCCGGTCAAAGTGCAGGCGACGAAGCTCATGAAGAGCAGCGACGCGCTGTAATCGGCTCGCAGGGCCAGGAGCGTCACCGAGACCGAGCCGAACGCGATCGCATAGCTCGGAAGGATCACCGAGAAGGCCGTCGTGCCGGGAAAAGCCGAAACGCGCCGGACCACGATCATCCCGATCACACCCGCGAGGAAGCAGGCGTATACGCTGTTTTGGAACGAGGCGGATTGAAGCAGCTGTTCGCTCGGGACCCCGTGACGAATGAAGACTGGCAGGAGGATGCCAAGCACCACGAGCGCGAGCGACTGCCCGCGGAACGTCAACATCGATCGCCTCACCAGACTGGCGGCGGGCCGGCGACTCGGGGCGATCGGCGACTGATCAACCTTGGTGCGCCGGGTAATTTCGAGATACATCAGCCTCGTGCTCTCAAGGTTCTCTCGCGATCGATGAGACAAAGCACCCGGACCAGATCCGATCAAGCGCTTCCGCCGTCGGCCCTGTAGACATTCGGTTCAGCAATGTCCAATCAGCCACACCTTCACCCTTCAGCTTCAGGTCCTTTGCATGCCGCCCCCGCGCGTCCTCCAGATCGGCAAGCATTTCCACCCGGACGTGGGCGGCATCGAGACGGTGACTAAGAACATCAGCGACGCTTTGTGGGAGGTGGGCATTTCGGCGGACGTTCTGTGCATGGCATTGCACGCCGCCGGCGACCGGCGAGAAACGGGCTACCGGGTGATGCGAAGTCCTAGTGATGCGGTTTTTGCTGGCAACAAGACCTTCTCATGGGACTACTACCGCAATGTCGGCAGGCTCTCGACACAGTACGACGTCGGCATCCTCCACCTGCCAAATCCGCTCGGCGCGGCGGCGGTTCTCGCAGGGTGGCGAAAGCCGGTGGTATTGTTGTGGCATGCCGATTTCGATCACCGCGTGTTTGGAGCGGTCACCCGCCCGATCGACGTCGCCATCGCCCGCCGTGCCGCTGCGATCGTGGCGCCCACCAAAGTTCACCTCACCGCCTCCAATCGCGCACGTCATCTCATGTCCAAGGGCGAGGTGATCCCGTTCCCCTTCTCGGCTCGAACCGATCGCGCGGGGAGCGAACGATCTGCATTGGCGAACCGGCTACGTCAGGCGGCACGGGGTCGGCCCGTTGTCCTCGCTGCAGGCCGGCTTGTTCCCTACAAAGGTTTCGATGTCCTGATCCGGGCGATGGAGGTTGTGGGACGAGACCTCTATTGCATCATAGCCGGGGGCGGCCCGCTCCAGCCAGCGCTCGAGCGGCAGATCGCGGCACGGGGCCTCGCCGACGCAGTAATGGTGACCGGCCAGATTGCCGACGGCGAGATGGCCGAGCTCATCGAGCTCGCGCATTTCGGCTGCTTGCCTTCGGTTACGGCACAGGAAATGTACGGCCTCACCCAAGTGGAGATGATGGCGGCGGGCAAGCCGGTGGTGTCGACCGATCTCGCCGGCTCGGGAGTTCCGCTGGTCAACCGCCACGGTGAGACCGGTCTGCTTGCCCGGCCAGGTAGCGCCGCAGATCTTGCCGGCCAGCTCGGTGCCTTGGTCGTCGATGACGCGCTGTATCGGCGTCTCGCCCAGGGTGCGGCGCGGGCCTTCCGCGAGGAATACAGCCTTCACGCGGTAGGCAAGCAATACGCTTCCCTGATTACCCGACTAGCCGAGGGGCACCACGCCCGCCTTTACTCTCGGGTTTGACGCCGATATCTCAGAGCGCGAGCGCTTCGAGCAGCCGCTGAGCCGTCTTGTCCCAGCGGAAGCGAGCGCAATTCACGTAGCCGCGCTCCACCAGTTCGCGGCGGCGCTCAGGATCGGCGAGAAGAGTCAGGATGGCTTTGGCGCAACCCTCCGGCGAGTGAACCGGGAAATAAAGCGCAGAATTGCTCCCGACCTCGACCAGCGCCTCGCATGACGAGGCGATCACCGGTGCCCCGAGCGCCTGCGCCTCGATCAACGGCAGGCCGAACCCCTCGCGGACTGACGGGATGACGAGCGCCTCGCAATGCTCATAGCAGGCGGCGAGCACGTGATCGGGTTGTCGCCCCAGCGTCACAACGTCCGCCGCGACGCCCGCCTCTGCGGCTAACGGGGGGAGCCGCCCGCCGTCGTCGCCCACATGCACCAAGGCCAGGCTGCGTCCCTCGCGCTTTAGGATGGCGAGAGCCGAAATGACGGTCTCGGGCGCCTTGTTGGCCGTGAGATGCCCGACCATCAGGAGATAGGGCCGGTCGACCGGCGATTGCGAGAGGTCGGCACCTGGTCCGGACAATAAGCGATTGCCGCTGTGCAGCACCTCTGCCCGGCTGCCCAGTTGCGGATAGAAGCGCGCAAGCTCGCTCCTCGTCGATTGCGACACCGTGAAGATCGCGTCGCTGCGCCGGCCGAGCAGCGGGACGACAGCTCTAAGCAACATCCGCCGTCGCCAGGGAACTAGGTGCGGGACGCTGCGGAAATACACATCGTGTATGATGAGCGCGCGGCTCGGGCTTCCCCAGGGGGCGCCGAAGAAGGCAGGATTGACCATTAGGTCGATCCCGTACCTCCTCGCGGCCAGCGGAAGGCGAAGCAACTCGTTGACAATCCGCTCCAGTCCTCGGCCTGACGGCAGCAGGACGAGGCGCGAGCGGGCCTGAGCCGAGAAATAGGGCGCGGCGGCCTCGACTGCGAAGCCGGTCAAACGGGCCGACGTGGCTTGCGCAAGCTCGGCCTCCACCAAAGCCTCGAACAGGCTGACAGCGTGGTGCCCTGTGCCCCCGGGAGGACGCTCCGTCAGAACGAGGAGGTTGACCCCGATCCGCTGAGCACCGGAAGGCTCGCGCGTCACGCAGCCGCGTGCGCGTCGACCCTGGACTCAGAGCCCTTTCGCGCATTCGCCAGGAAGAAGATGGAGGAGCTCAGCAGCAGGACGGTCCCGGTGAAGTAGGTGCTGCCTCGTAGGTAGATTTCGGCCATGCTGCCCACGACCGAGGAATAGGCGAGCAGGGTGGAGCGCGCGTACTGCACCTTGCCGTGCGCGAAGGCGCGCAGCCGCAGAAGCGCGCGCCCGGCGAATATCGTCAGCACGGACAAAGCGGCAAGCCCGAGCACGCCGAACTCGCCACCCATCTTGGCCAAAAGGAAGCCGCCGTCGCGCAGGTTCAGATCATCCCCCATCAGCTGATTGATGCGGTAGGAGGCGATGGTGTTCGTGTAGCCGATCCCCAGCTGCTGCAGGCCGCGCCCCCAGCCACTGGTCACCCGCAGCGCCTCCTCGAGCAGCTGCCATCCCTGGAGGTAGACCAGCGCGGTCAGGTTTACCGTGTCCACCGTCAGCGTCAGCCGGTCGATGAAGTAGTCCTGGTCCACATAGGGCCAGATCAGGTAGCCCGCGGCGACCGCGCCGGCGATCTGCCACCAGCGGGCGAAGGTGAGGATTGCCAGCATGCAGGTGGCGACGGTGGTGAGGTTCGACACTGTCACCGCGAATGCGGCCAGCGCCAGCACCGCGACCCAGCGCCAGATGAACGGCCGGGTCACGCAGAAATAGATGATTACCGGCGCAATGGTGAAGGCTAGGAACGAAGGCTCGGTGAAAGGGAAGGTCGGCTTCTCGCCATAGAACCCGGGCGGCTGGAGCTCAACCACGCTGAACAGCGCAGACAGCGCGTACCCGATTATGACGATCAGTACCGCTCGATCGATGGCCTCCGGCGCTCGCTCGAAAATCGCGGCGACAACTACCGGCACCGCCAACAGGAACACCGCCAGCAGAGGCAGCGTCTGCACAGCCCGCACGAGATCGACCGGGATAAAGATATAGCAGATTGTCAGGTGGACGATAACGAGCAGCGCAAGCAGCCCCGTGAAGAGTGAAATCTCAGCGAAAGCTTCCTGTCGCCGGACCTCGATCAGCCCGGCGACGTAGGCAGCGAGCAGCATCAGGCACACGATGATCGTGCCGACGAAAAACGACGAAGCATTGAGCAGGTACGGTAAAGATGCCGGGAAGAAGAGCAGGCCAGCAAGGAGGGCCGTGGGGACCACAGCGCTCTGCGTAGTGCCTGACGCAAGCCGGGAGCCTAGAAGTGGGAAGCCGGGCAAGGGTATGTCCTTAGCGAAGCGGCGGACGCTCGACGAACACGGCGGCGCTCATTGCGCAAGGGCCAGCATGCGCAGCTTGCCCGAGGGCGAGAAGACGTTGGTCCCGTCGCTGAGCGTCAGCTCCTGCAAGCCAAACGCCGTTCCGGCCACCGCCGGTATCGCGAGTTCAATGTGACTAAAGAAGTCGGCGGAAAGTGCGGTCGAGACATGGATGTAGGTCGCGCGGGTGGACGAGGCGGGCATGATTGCGAGCGGCTGGAGGGCTCCGTCCGGTGTCCGCAGCTGCAGCTGGACGGGCGCCGAGGAGCGGTAGACGCATGCCAGGAAGATTGGTACCGATTCGCGCCACCGGTTCTCGGTCAACTGCGCGCGCAGCCCGAACACCCCCCCCTGCGGGGATGCGCGCGTGCACGTCACCAGGCGACCCTCGGGTAGGCTCCGCGGCGCCCGTTCCTCGCGGATTGCGGCATCGGCGGCCCAGCCCTCCCAGTCGCGGCCCAGACGCGGGGCGAAGACGGTCATCGGAACGCGCGCGAGCGGATCCCCCTGAAGCAGCGGATCGCCGCCCACCGGCAGGTTGGCGTTGGCCTCGACGATGCGCACCTGGCCGTGCCCGCCGGCCGCACCGGCCTCCGACGGGGTGAGGTTGACCAGTGTCGCGATTCCGCCGGCTTGGGCGTTGATGCTCACCTGTTCGAGACTGGCCACACCCGCGAGCGGACGAATGCCGACGCCGGTCCCGCCGCCGAAGAAGAACGAGCCGCCGCGCACCAGCACGAAACCGCGATTGCGCAGCGTGTCGCCACCGAGAGTCTCTCCCAAGTAGCATCCATCGAACAGCGCGTTGGCCCCTTGCGTCACATCGATCCCATGGCCTTCGCCGAACTCGATGTCGCAATTGCGGAACACCAGAGAAGCATTGCCGTCAGGCGCCGATCCCTGGTTGCCGATTGCCAGATGCATCTCACGGCAGGCGGCTATCGTGCACGCCTCCCAAATGCTGGAATGATTTGAGCCGACCAAGTGCCAGCCTATGCGGCAGTCGCCCGTGCGGCACCCGTAACGGCGGGCAAGCCAGCAATCCCGCTCCCAAAAGCCGGTGTCCGCGTCGATTGAATTGACCTCGAACAGCCAGGAGTGGTGGCGGTAGCACACCGCCAGGTTGCGCTCGGTCATGCGCGCACCATCGATCGTCAGGCGCATCAGCGCGAAGGGCGAAACGATCCGGTCGCCGGGCTCCTCGACGTCGATCAGCACCGCCATTGGCCTGCCCGCCCGCAGCACCGTCGAGGTCATGCCCTCGCCGATAAGCGACACGTCGCGCCCTTTGAGAACTAGAGGCTGACCCAGGTTGGCGGTGCCGCCGGGCAGACGAAGCGCGCGTCGCTGCTCATGCGCGGCATCGATCGCCCGTTGCAGGGCGGGAGCATCATCGGCGGTGCCGTCGAACCGCGCGCCAAAGTTGCGTGCATCGAGAGCCTGCGCGCTCATCAAGTCGGCCAGAAGGCCGCCGGGCGGAGCTGCGGAGCCGGTCATTTCTTGACCCCGGCCGCAACCGCATGTTCCAGCCTGGGTTTGCGCGTTGCCGGCAAGGAGCAGCCCTAGTGACGTGCCACCGATCGCCTGCAGCATTCGCCGCCGCGAGCTTTCCTCCAATCGGTCGCGCAGGCCCATCATCCTCGCACCGCCACCGATGTCGCCCGACCGGAACCGCTTACGACCTCATCGAACGAGCCGGCGGCGACGATCTGTCCCCGGTCAAGCCGGTAGATCACATCGCACGGCGCGATGGTGGACAGGCGATGGGCGATGATGAGCACGGTGAGGTCGTCGCCAAGCGCATGCAGGTTGGCCATCACCGCGGCCTCGGTCTCCTCGTCAAGTGCGCTGGTGGCCTCATCGAGGATCAGGATCGGCGCCTGCTTGTAAAGCGCACGGGCGATGCCGATTCGCTGGCGCTGGCCGCCCGACAGGCGCACGCCGCGCTCGCCGACCTGTGCTTCGAGGCCATCGGGTAGGCTCACGATAAAAGACCAGAGCTCCGCCTGTCGCGCCGCGTCGGCGACGCGGGCCAGATCGATTTCTTCGGGTGGCAAGCCGAATGCGATATTCTCGGCGATGCTGGCGTCCGACAGGAAGATCACCTGCGAGACATGGGCGATATTCTTCTGCCAGGCCTTGCGGCTGTCATCGCCCAGCACGACCCCGTCGACCGTCAGCGTCCCGGCGCTCGGACTGAGCAGACCCATGACGATGTCGATCAACGTGCTTTTGCCGCTCCCCGTGCTGCCGACGAAACCCACGCGCGTGCCCCGCTCGATCGTGAGGCTCACGTCCGAGATGACTTCCTGCCCGCCCTCATAGGTGAAGCTGACTCCCTCGAGCTCGAGCGTGCTCGCGAAGGGCAGTGCCGCAATCGTCTGGTCTCCGGCCGCCAGATCCAGCGTAGCGAACTCCATCACCGCATTGTAACTCGCACGGACGCTGACGATCTGCGCCCAGCTCTGGTAGATGAGCTGAAGCAGCGGCATCATCCGCTGCGCCCCGATCGCTAACGCGCCCAGCACCGGCAGGGCGGTGTAGATACCTCCCTCGCGCGCATTCATCATCAGCGCCAGTCCGGCGATCACGACCAGCCCCAGCGATTCCACGATGAAGCGCGGCGCCGCTCCTAGAAAAACGTTCTCGCGTCCGCGATCGTGGTAGAGGAAATCGACTCGCGAGAACTTGTCGACATAAACCGACTGCGCATGATCGAGCAGCACGTCGCGAATCCCGCCCACTCCCTCCTGCACGGTCTTGATGCGGATGCTGACCATCTCGGCAATGATTTGTCCATTACTCAGGAGGCGTCGGCGGATGAAGAAGGACGGCAAAAGGTAGATCAGTGCAAAACAGGTGATCGTTGCCCCGGCAACGACCGGATCGACGATGAACAGCCCGAACACGATGAAAATCACTATCGTGACCGCCGAAAAGCACTGAACCAGCGGCAGGATCATGTTGTGCGTGATGTCGACCACCCGGTTGATCGCCGCCACGCTGTCGCTCGAGTTGCGGGCGATGTGGAACGGGTAGGGCTGGTGGACGATGCGCTTGTAGACCGCGACGCTGATCTCATGCCCGATGGCGTAGACGAATTTGAATGTCAGCCGTGAAAGCGATAGGCGAATGACCGCCGCGGCAAGCGCGAAGATGATGAACAGTGAAGCAACAACGGCCAAAGGCGACATGCCCCACGGCTGCGGCAGCATGGCGAGGAAATCCCGTATGACGCCGCCCGTCCGCTCGCCGGAGGGATCGGCGATAATAGCGAGAAACGGCACGATCGCGCCGATTACCAGCAGCTCGACCGTTGCCCCCAGTAGGGTCATGCCTGCAAGCACCATCACTCTTCGGCGCCAGTGTGTGCCGAGGTAGGCCAACAGGCGATACAGGTCACCCAGGACATTAATATGGGCGTGCTGCCCGCTCACTTTCCCGCCTGCGTCGCCAACCTGTTGACCTCCAGCGCGAAGGCGTCGCGCGAGCCGTCCCAGTCGAGCCAGGAAAACGCACGTGCCCGTGCGGCGTAGGTCTCGCGCTCAGCCATCATCGTCCTGACCGCTGCCGCCAATGCTGCGGGATCGCTCTGTTGATAACGCAGCACGGTATCGCCGGCGATTTCGCGGAAGATGGCAATGTCGGATGCGATTACCGGCAGCGAGCGCGCCAGTGCCTCGACCAAAGGCAGACCGAAACCCTCAACTACGGAGCCAATGATCGCCGCATCGGCCCTTTGGAAAGCCTCATCGACCAGTGCGTCGCTGGCGCCATGCACCAGGAACAATCGCCGGCCCCGCTCGGCATGCTGGTTGAGGCGCCGGATCAGCGTCTCGACCTCCCAACCAGGGTGGCCGATCATAAGCAGCCGGCAGTCGACGCCCTCGCCCCACAGCCGCTCAAAGGCCGTCAGGGCAACATCGTGGCCCTTGCTGGTCGCGATCGTGCCCACCATCACGAATACGGGGGCATTCGCGTCCCACAGATCCTCCGGCCAAGCCGCGCCATGGGTGCAAGCGTCGTCGCCAAGTACGGCAGGGATATCGTAGCCGAGGTAAAAGCGACCAATCGGCTTCACCACCCCGAAGCGCCGCAACTCGCCTATGCACCAGTCCGAGATTGTCAGCACGCCGTCGCTGGCATTCATGCCGGCCGGCACGGTGTTAGTGAAGCTTCTCACCGATTCCGTATCCATCAGATTGGAGTGGGTGATCGGAAACAGGTCATAGGTCAACGCGATCAGCGCCGCGCCGCGCCTGCGCGCCTTGATACCGACGCGAAGGATGGTCGAGTGGCCGTAAGTATCGGCGAGGACGAAGCGGTCGCCCCACGTCGGTAGCAGCGGCACCCCTTCGCCGAATTCAGCTAGCCGCTTGTCAAACAGCCTCGCTGCACGCTGGCGCTGCACGCGGCGAGCGATGGCGGGAAACGGAGACAAAAGGCCGCGCACGAGGCGGATCGCCATGGGCGTCTGATAGGGCGCGGAGGGAGCATAGGCGTGCGCGGGAGGCGAATGGAGCCGCTTGCTGCCAGTCTCGGATAAACGGTAGATTTCCCCTCCTATCGCGACCACGGGGATTATGGCGAAGCTGCCGTTCACCGCCTCGCCGCGCCGGCAGATCTCGCGCACGACCCGCTGGATGCCCGAGCGAACGTCGAGCCCCAGCGTCTCGCTCACATCGACGAAGATGCGCGTCCTTGTTGGCGGGGCCGCCTGTGTCACCTGATTATCCGCGGTAAGCAATGTCGACCTGCAAATCGGAGCTTGAAGATTGGAACTGCGTTATTGCGCCACGGTCGCTTCGACTTTGGCGAAGAAGCCCGCAGCCGCCTCGCTCCAGGTCGGCCAAGTGAATTCCGCAGCGGCTCGCCTGCGTTCCGCGTAGCCGCTATGAAGCGCATCGATCGCCTCGTCCAGCGAAGCCACATCACCTGGCGCGAAGTACAGGGCTCGATCCCCGGCAATCTCGTGGAACACTGTGATGTCAGAGGCGATCATCGGTAGGCCGGCAGACATGCCCTCCGCAAGCGGCAGGCCGAAGCCTTCGACATAGGAAGCGATAATACCCGCATGGGCGCGCCGCAGTGCTTCCGCCAGCATGGCATCGGTCGCATCGTGAGTGTGGAACAGGCGCCGCCCCGCCTGCTCGTGACCGTCGATCCGCTCCATCAGCTCATCGACCTGCCAGCCGACTTTGCCGATGATCATCAGCTTGTCGGGCTCGCCCCGACTCCAGCGTCGTTCGAATGCGTCGAGAACGGTCTTGTGGCCCTTGCGCGGCTCGATCGAGCCGACGATGACGAACACACGGCCTTCACCGGACCATAGCTCGGCGGGCCAGCGGGAACCAACATCCTTTGTCAATCCGCCCTCCGGGCCGCTCCCGGGCTCGTTGGTCAGCTCCCCCGATGCATCACGCAGATCATGCCCAAGCCGGAACGCGCTGACCTCGGTGCCGGGATAGCGAGAGCAGAACTCCTGCTCGCAGTCCTGCGAGATCGCTAGCACCCGGTCGCTCAGGGCCATCGCTCGGCGCATCAGCGAGGGGAACTTCTCGGATAAACGCGCATCGCAATACTGCGGATGAGATAGCGGTATCAGGTCGTAGGCGACAACACTTACCTCCGCGCCAGCGGCTTGCGCCCGCGCCGCCGCCTTCAGCGTCGAGGCTCCGCCCCAGAAACTGTCAGCCAACACCAATTGATGCTCCGCTGACGGGCGGACCGGCGCGGCGAGGTAAAGCCCGCGCGAGCGACGCCTGACCACCGCGCCGAAGTATAGACGCTGAAGGCGGTTGTAGAGCCATGGGTTACCCTCAGACGCACGCTTGATCAGCCGCACGACCAGCGGCACACCGCGCTGGTGCGAGATGACCCGGGCGCACGCCCCCGCACCCGGCGAGCGGATGCGTGTCCAGCCCGCCTCGCTAAGTGGATGGAAATTGCCGCCTACCGCAATTACCGGCATGACCCTTCCACGCGCGGCCCCCGCCAGCCCGTGCTCGAGCAACTCGCGCGCGACACGTTGGATGCCGGTGCGCAGGTCCATCACCACCAGTTCGGTGACGTCGAACAGGATCGTGCGCTCGCAGCCGTCGCCGCTCGGGCTCGACAGCTCCGGTTGCAACAGCGTCGATGTCCGTGGGTCCGTGGTTCTAGTCATGCAGCGGCTTCCCGCTCGATTTGCGCGTAAAAGCAGGCGGCTGCTTCGCGCCAACTGGGCCACGAGAAGCTTGCCGCGGCCGCGCGTCGCCCGGCATCATCGGCTTCGAGACGGTCAAGTGCAGCCGAGAGGCTCTGAGCATCCCCGGCGACGAAGTAAAGCGCCGCACCTCCGGCTATCTCGTGGAAAACCGCAATGTCCGATGCGATCATCGGCAGGCCGGCGGCGAGGCCCTCCACAAGCGGCAGGCCGAACCCCTCGATATGCGAGGCGACGATCCCCGCATCGGCGCGCCGCAGCGCTTCTGCCAGCATGGCATCGGTTGCATCGTGAACGTGGAACAGGCGCCGACCCGCCTGCTCGTGACCGTCGATCCGCTCCATCAGCTCATCGACCTGCCAGCCGATCTTGCCGATGATCAACAGCTTGTCGGACTTACCGCAGCTCCAGCGCTGCTCGAATCCCTCAAGAACGGTCCTATGACCCTTGCGCGGCTCGATCGAGCCGACGATCACCACGACGCGTCCCGGCCCGTTCCACAGACCGTCCGGCCAGCGTGAGCGGCCGCGGTGAGAGCAAGTTTCGGGGTTCGTTCCGCCGCCCGCACGACCCGTTTCCGAAAGATCGAAGCCCAACGGGACCGCCTTCACTCTCGCGGCGGGAAAATTCGCGCGAAATGCCATTGCGGTGGCTTCGGAATTTGCGAGCACGCGCGAACTCAGCCCAACGGCACGCCGCATCTGCGCACGAAATTTGCCTACCAGCAGCGGATCCACGAATTGCGGATGCGACAACGGGATGAGGTCGTGGCCGAACAGCACGATCCGGGCGCCCTCGGCCTTTGCCTGCTCTGCTGCCTGCAACGTCGAGGAGCCGCCCCAGAAGCTGTCGATGAGACACAACACGTCTCGGTCTGCGAACGCCACCCGCTGCTGCTCATAGGACGAGCGCGCGTGCGACAGCAGGCGCCGTAGGTGCAGCCGCTGTAGTGTATTGTAGACGCGCGCACTCAACCGGGCTGCCCGCTTGACCAGGCGCGCCAGCTGAGGCAGCCCACGTTCGTGCGTCATTCGTCTTGCCCCGGCACCCAGCCCCGACGCTTCGAGCCGCGCAAGCCCGGCATCGCTGAGCCGATGGAAGCGCCGGCCCACGGCAACCACGGGCACCACTGGCAAGCAAGCCGTGCCGCGGGCCGGTCCCGGTGTCATCCCACAACGTAGGATCTCGCGGACCACGCGCTGAATGCCGGTACGCAATTCGAGCACAATAAGTTCCGTCACGTCGACAAAGATCGTGCCCGGTCGCACGGTGTCACGCTGCGACGTCACAAAGGCGCCCCAAGCATCCAGTCGAGCGTCTTGTCGAGCGGCCGCCGGGTGCCCGAATATATAAGGCCGGCGAGTCGGCGGTCCGACCCAGTCAACTCGCGTATCTCTTGCGAGCGCACGAAGGCAGGCTTCACCTTGATCTCAACCTCATGGCCGGTGGCCCGGCTGCAATGCTCGATGATCGAGCGCAACGAGCGGCCGGTCCCTGAGCAGATGTTGACGGTCGTGCCCGGCGGTGCCGCGAGCAGCTTGACGTAGACCTCGGCCACGTCGCGCACGTCGGAGAAATCGCGTGTCACATCAATGTTGCCGAGTTCTAGGATCGGCTCTCGGCGGCGGAAGTGCGCCACGATCTTGGGCACGATAAATCGCTCTTGCTGGCCGACGCCGGTGTAATTGAACGGTCTCGTCATGACGATCGGCAGCCGGTCGGCCCATTGCCGCGCCATCAGTTCCATCGCCACTTTGCTGGTGGCATAATGATTCACAGGTGCCGGCTCGGCGTCCTCGTGGATCGGCGAAACCGGGTTATTGCCATAAACGTTAGCGCTGCTTGCCAGGATCACTCGCCCGACAGGCCGGCCCGCGGCGTGGATACTCTCGAGCATGCTGATCGTGCCCACCGTGTTGGTGCGGTATAGCTCGGATGAGTCCTCGTGCCCCACGAAGCTTATTGCGGCAAGGTGAATGACATCGTCGAACTCCGCCCGTGCCATAAGGTCGTCGAGACAACGCGTATCGAGCAGATCGAAACTGTCGGGCGGCATGACTGCTTCGTGTCCCGCCTCGGCAAGCGCAGCGCAAACGTAGCGGCCGGTGAAGCCGCCGGCCCCGGTGACGAGGACCCTTCGCGACTTAGTAATAGACATCCCGCTCCACCCTGCGCAAATCGGCCTCGACCATCATCCGGCATAATTCCTCGAGCGTGGTCTCTGGCTTCCAACCCAATTCAGTTCGCGCCTTCTCCGCATTGCCGATCAGCAAGTCGACTTCCGCAGGTCGATAAAATCGAGGATTGACCTGAACAACCCGCCTGCCTGTCGCAGTATCGAACGCCACTTCACCCTCGCCATGGCCTTCGAAAGCCACCTCAATCCCCGCGCCGGCAAAAGCCAGCTGCACGAAATTGCGTACAGTCTCGGTTCTTCCGGTGGCCAAAACATAGGTGTCGGGCCGCTCCGCCTCCATGATCCGGATCATACCGTCGACATAGTCCTGAGCGAAGCCCCAGTCGCGCTTGGCGTCGAGGTTGCCGAGCTCGAGGCAGTCGAGCTTACCGAAAGCTATTCGTGCGACGCCATCGGTAATCTTGCGGGTCACGAATTCGCGCCCGCGCAACGGCGATTCGTGATTGAACAGGATACCGCTGGTGCCGAAGATTCCGTGCGCCTCGCGATAATTGACCGTCATCCAGTGCGCATAAAGTTTGGCAACGCCATAGGGGCTACGCGGCCAGAACGGTGTACTTTCGTCCTGCGGGATGGCCTGAACCTTGCCGAACATCTCGGAAGTGGAGGCTTGGTAGAACTTGATGCTTGGATCAAGCAAGCGAATGGCCTCGAGCAGCGCGAGCGCCCCCAACCCGGTGATCTCCCCGGTCGTGCGAGGCTGCTCGAACGAGGTGCCAACGAAACTCTGTGCGGCCAGGTTGTAGATGGCGCGCGGCTGATAGCGCTTGACCAATGCGAGGCTGGAGCCCGGATCGGTCAGGTCGTGCTCGTACAAGTCGAGTTGTCGGTGATTGCGGACGCCAAGCTCTTCGAGCCGCCAGAAGTTCACCGAACTCGTGCGCCGGAAGGTTCCGACAACATGAGTCTCTCTGGCGAGCAGTTGCTTGGCCAGGTACGCTCCATCCTGCCCCGTAATACCGGTTACGACCGTCGTATCCATCGCCTCGCTTCAGTCCTTTTCCATGGGCGCAATAGCTGCGGCCGAGTTCCTGTCTCGTCTTGTTTGATTTATGCTTCTAGCGATCCAGGCGGATTACGATGTCATCGATCCAAGTGCGGACCTCATCCTGGCTGGCGGCACTGGCTGCCAGGTCGAGCGACTGATAGCGGCATCTGCTATCGATGTCGAACATCTGCCTAATTTCTGCCTGTCCGGCGGTCCCGGCCGAAAATGCTACCGGACCCATCACCGTCGCGCCGCTGCCGACGCATGCGATCGTGATTGTCGGGCGGTCGATCGCTGCGGCGGGCACGTCTCCGACGACTGCGTTGAATACGTACCTGCCCGGCTTGAGACGCAACAGCTGCCTCGCCACCGCCCCCCTGCTAACGCGAGCGGTCAGGAAGAGGCTGTCAGTCTCTCCGCGCGGTGCGATCTCCGCGCTCAGCGCCTCGCTCTGCGTGAGTTCCCAATTGAAAAGCCGGAACGGCACCGGCTCATCGAAGCTACCATTCACCAGGCTTTCATCGTCCGGCCTGCCCCGAGCCCAGACGAACATGCTCCAGGCCCCATCCAAATCCCCATCTCGGCCGAAGCGTGTGATAATGCGATTGATGAGGTCCTGATCGTCACTGTCACCGCGATCGAGAACCTGCCGGCCAAGAATCGCCACGCCGCTCACGTCCGATGCCGTGTCGGTACCCTCGATAAAGAAGCGCCGGCGGTAAGTCGGCCTGCGTTCGAGGAAGGGAAGCAGCTTTTCGGCCACCAGGGGCTCTGCAGATGCCTCGATCAGGATCGGCATCAACCTGTCGGCCGCGCTACGCGAGGTCCGCAGGGCTTCATCATAATAGGTCAGCGCTCCGGTGATGTCGCCCTCGCCGGCTTCCAACTCGATCCACCACAACTGCGATGGAAGGTCACGCTTGCTCAATCGGGAGGCCAGCCTGAAGTAGGCGCGTGCCGCTTCCTGATCGGCCTCGATAGACGCCGCCAGGCCCATTACGCGTATGGCGACGACATTTACCGGCTCACGCATTAGCGCTCGGCGGGCAAGGCCCCGCACCTCGGCGAGCGTCTCCTGCGATTGATCAAGCCGAAGCAGTTCCGACGCCGTACCCGACATGGCCTGTGCGTCGAAGGGCGCCAGCCTAAGCGCAATTTGCGCGGAGCGATCGTGCAGGAGTGCCGCTAGTGTCGAAGTCGCCGCCAAACAGCACAGCGCCACACCAGCCAACCCGGCCAGGATACGAAAAGACGAACTCTTGCGCAGCATAATTAAGCAGGCTTTGCGTCTCTGCCATAATCGTACCCGTAACCGTAGCCGAAGTAGGCATTGCGCTCGACGAACTTCGTCAGCACGGCGCCGATGACCGGCGCGTGCGCCGCCTCAAGCCTTAGAAGAGCTGACCTCATCAGGTTAATGCTTGTTGAGTCTGCCTGAATGGCGAACAGCACCCCTTCGACCTGACCGGTGATAATCGGCGCATCGGCCAACCCCATGACGGGTGGCGCATCAATGACGACGTGGTCGAACCTCTCACGCAGCTCGACGAGCAGCCCGGCGAGCCGCGCTCCGGCGAGCAACTCGGCCGCGTTCGGCGGCCTGGGCCCCGCCGTCATGATCGAAAGCCCCGACGTGCCACTCGGCTGCAGGAGCTGCTCGACGGCCGGGCCGCCCGCGAGATAATTGCTGATTCCGTGATTGTTCGGAAGGTCGAGCAGTTCGTTGACCGATGGCGACCGCATATCGCCGTCGACTAGGACCACCTTGCGGCCCGCTCGCGCGAGAAGCATGGCCAGAGTATATGCGGTCGTCGATTTGCCTTCGGCCGGGCGTGAACTGGTCACCGCGATTGTGTAGGGCGCGCCGTGATTGGTGGCGAATTCCAGATTGGTTTGGATCGACAGATAAGCCTCAACAAGAGACGATTTGGGATCTTGGCTCGCCTCCAGGGGATCCTCGCCGCTGAGGCGCGGAACCGTTCCGAGCAGCGGAAGACCAAGAATCTTGGTGACGTCATTCGGATCGGAGATGGTCTCGTCGAGCTGCTCGAACAGGAGCGCGATACCGCAGCCGAGCAGCGTCCCCGCCACCAGGGCGATACCAAGGTTCAACCAGATGATGGGGCTCGACGGGGCTCCCGGCGTCTCAGCGGTGTCCACGACCGAAACATTGTTGATCCCTACTCCGCCGGCGACGCCAATCTCCTTGTACCGCTGCAGCAGCGAATCGTAGAGACCGCGGTTGGTGTCGACGTCGCGCTGGTAGATGTTGTATTGGATGCTTCGGCGGCGCAGGTCCAGCAGACTGCTCTGCATCTCCTCGACCCGTTCGCGCAGGTTCTCCTCGCGGCGCAGTGCCTCGCCGTAAGTGGTAGCTACCGAGCCACCGACCCGCGCCTCCTCGGTGGCAAGAGCCTGTTCGTATTCATCGATCTGTGCGGCGACCGCTTCGGCTTGCGGATACTGCGGCTCGAACTGCGTCAGCAGCCGAGCATACTCGGCCTCGGCTTGCGCCAGCGCCGTGCGCAGTTGGTTGATCGTCGAATTTTGCAGGGACTCCGGCGTCGAGGTGCTGCTCGAGCGCAAGCGGCTCTCCGCCCGCACGCGGTCGGCAATGGCCGAGGAAAGCTCGTTGTTGAGTTGCGTGAGGTTGTCCACGAGCAGGGGCCTGTCCGCACCCGAGCCGCTGGTGGATGCGACATTGGATGGCAGGTTGACGATACGTTGACCCGAGGCGTAGGCGACCAGCTGTCGCTCCGACTCTTCAAGCCGCGTGCGGATCTGCCCCAAGCGCCGCTCAAGGAAGTCTCGCGCGTACGAAGTAGCGTCATAACGGCGCTGGAGATTGGTCTCGATGAAGCTCTCGGCCCACTGGTTGGCCACCCGGGCGGATAGATCGGGATCGGGGCTGGTAAAGACGATGTCGACCAACCGCGAGAGGCGCTGTGGCTCGATCTCGACATTTTGCAGCAAGAGCTTGGCAGCGACTTCATTGCGCCGCTCGCGACCGAGCTCGTCGTTGCGGATCGGCCGGCCGTTGACGAACTCCTCGTCGACCAAATCGGAATGGCCAAAGGCCTCGAAAAATCCGGGATTGTTCCCAAGTCCTAGCGATCGCGCCACGTCCTCGGCGAGATAGCGCCCCATCAATAGGCCGTACTGCGTCTGGTAAAATTCCACCTCGGCCCGGCCGGTCTCAGCCTCGACGCCCTGCATACGGACGATATTGTCGCCTTGGCGCTGGATGTCGATCCGCGCGACGGCGGTGTACATCGGGGTCATGAGCAGGGTGAAGATAACACCCACGATCAGCGCTAGCAGGATCGAGCCCGCGATCCAAAGACGCCGGCGGACCAGCATGCGCCAATAGCGCATCAGCAGCGATGTCTGCCGGGCAGTAGGAGCGCCCGCGAGCAGGTCATGCCGCTCCTTCGGCGTCGCGGGGAACCGCTCAAGATTGAAGTCGATATCGCTCATCTAGGCGAATCCAAATACCTTATTGAAGGATGGAAATAACGGGTGTTACAAGCAACGGAGAAGCGGCCAACACGTCACTAAAGATCCGCCTCGCGCGCGATTCCCCGACAAGAATTGTATCGCCCGAATAGATCTCCGGGTTTTCCGCCAAACCGCTACGGATTGCCCGCAGATCGTAAAGCGCTGCATAACGCTGTTGCTCGATCGTCCGAAACACCACGACATAGTCTAGATCGGCGAACTGCGACGCGCCCTGCGCCGAGGAGACGGCGTCCGTCAAGGTCATCCGGCCTAGAACCGGGTACTGCCCTGGTCGCCTGACCTCGCCGTCGACGCTCACCAACTGGCTCTCGGTCTCCAACAGGTTGATGGCCACGTTAGGGTTGCGCACGAAGGCGCGCCGCAGCCGGCCCTCGATCTCGCGCGACAGCTGTTCCGGTGTCTTACCGTTCGCGAAGAGTGTACCGGCGAGCGGGACAGCTAGGTTGCCACTGTTATCTACCTGGACGCGCTCAAGCGACATCTGCGGCAGGTTGAAAACAGTGACTGAGACATAGTCGCGCGGTGCCAGTACGTATTCGCGCGGTGCGGGCGCGATGTCCTGCAAGGTCGGCGGCGGCAGCGCGCCTTGCTCCACAGTGAGATAGGGAGAACTGTTCAGCTCGTTGGGATTGCCGCATCCGGCGACAAGCAGAAGCGTCGCGAACAGGAATGGGATACGCATGTCAAACCTTCAATCGGGTAGGCGTTAGTCGCTCTGGCTCGGCCAGCGGTGGACTAGCATGTTCGAGCGCGGATGATCCATCGGTTTTCGAATCGATCCGACTACTGATACCTACAAGCCACACTGCAGACATGGCGAGGACCATCATCCAAATCGGTGTGCGGACCGGATAATCGGTAATGCTCGCGAGCGCCGCTAAGAGAATGACGCCGCCCGCTGCCTGAGCGATCCGCCTGTCGATCCCTTCGGCGAAGGCTTGCTCGCGAAAGCTCCGGACCAGCACTACAAGGTACCAGGAGATCGCCACTGCGAGCAACGCCAGCCCCGCCACGCCCGCCTCGATGATAAGTTCGACATAATCGTTGTGCACGTGGTTCAGATATTGGTGATCAAGCAACTCTCTGGGCTCGGCGGCACGGTACATCGCCTCGAAGCTGCCAAAACCTGAGCCGAACGGAAGCATGTCGCTAGCCATTGCAGAGGTGACCGGCAGCGTCTGCATTCGAGTATCAGCCTCAAGTGTCAGCTCCGAAAGACGGCGCAGCGACTCATCGCGAGCACCGAGCGCGGTAAAGCCGACCGCCACCACCGCCGGAACCGATAGGGAAGCGACACGCATCCATTTTGGCTGCCTACTCATCACTTCCCTCAAGTCGCGCCAGATCACAACGCCGCCCCATGCGAGCCCCATCGCGGCAATCACCAGCCCCCAACGCGAGCCGATCGCCAGGATAGCCAGCATCGCAAGGACCGACAGCCCGGCGGCGAACAACCATAGGACCGGGCGCGCTCCATGCTTGCGCAGCGGCCATGTCGCCAAGCAGCCAAGCAGCGGCAGCGCAGCGGCGATCAGCGCGGCATTGTGGTTGCGATTGGCGAAGAAGCCGACCGCCGAGCCCATGTTGGTGATGTCGTAAAGATAAAAGCTACCCTGCACCAATTGCAGGAAGCCCAGCAGCATGTTGATCATGACTGCCCCCACGAGCCAAATGAGCACCAGCCGCCTCTCGCGTGCTCCCAGGGATGCCATCGATATAAGCGAGGCCGCCGGTATGGCTAGAGCAAACAGGCTGTTCAGCGTGCGATCGGGCGTCAGCGAGATGGCGTGCGCCGTACCTTCGGCGCCAATCAGCTCCATCGTCATGCGCGCGCTCTCACGACCCGGAAGCGCCGTCCACCACGAATAGGGTAGCGGGATGAGCTGGACGATCATTAAAAGCGCTAGGGCAATAAGCAGACCTGCAGGCCAGCGGATCGCCCGCCAGTCGATCCGCGGCGCGAAACACACGACGCCGAGCGCGAGCGCAATGGCGATCGGCCGCATCAGAGCATGCTGGACCACGTCGGCACGCGAAGCCCCGCCCAGCACGAAACACGTGATAAGGAAGCCAATCGTCGCATAGAGCGGCCAGCGCACGAAGACGCCAGCGAAGGATTGTCGGCGTTGAAGCAAAACATTTCCTAAGCGAACCGAGCCAGCCTCTGAGCGAGGCAGGTTCCGAGTCTCCCCTCGTACCGCCGGTGATGCTAAGATCGTTCCGGTTCACCCCTGGACACGAGCGTCCGATTACAAGCCTTCGACTGATCACCCCGATCGACGACCCTTCGAACGTCCCGAAGTCTTGGCTGCATCGGATCGGACAGGCCCACACCATCAACACCTGCCTTTGTCAATGGCCCTCGCTCCACCTTGGCAGGAGAACGGGTGGCGCCGGCCGTCGCGCCGACGCCCCTTCACTACCCTGCCACCCTGCCCATCCACTTTATGTCGAGTATGGCCTCAATCCTCGCACGGGCGCGAAGAACAAGCCTTCACCGTCAACACTTTACGATCCTGTTGACCGTGCCGACCCCCTTCTTCGCCATTGTGGAATCCGTCAAGAAACACTCCCGGATCTCGAGGAAGTCGTTTGCGGCGGCATTTGGCATGAGGATCTCAAATACCGCGCCGGCCGGGGCGGCAGGTATCGGCGCGTCGACCTTCACGTGAGTGGCGCCACCGCTACTGGAGGGCGGGAAGCTCAACAGTGCTACAGGAGCGCCCAGAGGCGCCTTGTCGATCCGCACCTGGAGCGGCTTGCTCGATCGGTACACGAGCAGCATGTAGAACGGCTCGCCGGTGCGATAGTCGAGCTCGAGCGGCGCGTGCACGCCGATGATCGGATTGCTACCGATCACCGAATTGCACATTACTTGGATCGCATTGGCGGTCGGGTTGGTGGCGGTCACCTCGGCATTGTTTGCAATTGGATGGTATTGCCTACCGAGGCGCGGCACCAGGACGTTCCGCTGGGCGCCATAGCCGATCGGGTCGCCGGCCAGGATCTGATTGCCGCCGGTGATCATGTAGCCCTTCACATCGTCGAGCCGCAACGTTCCGCTCCCCGCGGAAATCTGGGTGGACGTGAGCGAGGTCAAGCGGTCGATCGAGCCGAAGTCTTGCCCGTTGATCTGGCACGAGGACTCAAGCACCGTTTCAGAACCACTGGCCGGGACGACAAGGTAGCTGCTCGGCTTCCACCCGTAGGAGACCGTACCCCCCTGGAAGACCACGGTCCCCCCGTTGTTCACTACCGTCGGACCGTCGCAATTTTCGCCCCAGTAGCAACAATGAAGATTTGCGACCACGTGGCCATTCACCTCCATGCCGCTACCCTCTGCATCGGTCGCGCCACAATTCGAGAACAGGAGCGAATTGTTGCCGTTCAGCAGCGTGCCATTGTTATTGATAAGCCATTGCGTGCGCGTGCAGCCGGCATTGTAACAGTTGTAGAATGCGCTGTCGAAGTTGCTCCCATCGAGCTGCCAACCAACTTTGGTGCCCACGCTGCGGCAATTAACCCGCCGCGAGATCCAGGTATCTTGCTCCCAGACGTTCGCTTCAGTGCAGAAGGCGAATAGCATGTTCCTCAATTCGGTGTGGTGACGGTAGCGGATCCGCATCCCGTACTTCGCCAGTGAATCCCCATTGAGGTTGACACCCTCGATGACGAAGGGAGAATATACCACATCTTCCGCCTCCTCGGCGTTGATCATGGTAATTCCGCGCTTGTTCGCCCGGAGTTCGGTCCTGCCGACCGTTCCGTGTATCTCGACGATGCGGCCCCGCAGGTCGAGCGCAGCCGAGATTACCGCACCCCTGCCCGGAAAGATCAGCGGTTCGCTCAATTGGTGAGCAGCATCAATGGCTGCTTGAAGTGCGGCCGTATCGTCGGTCACGCCGTCGAACTTGGCGCCGTAGTTGATTGCGTAAATCATTTGCTCTCCTGCTTCTCGATGGCGAGTGAAACGTGATAATTGTTTCAAGTTGGGAGCAGTTTGGCAGCATGCGCTTTCCTACATTGCAAGCATGTTGGACTATTTTGCAAACCATCCGACGCACAGCGACGCTCGCCGCTCGTCTTTCCCACTAACGATCGCGGGTGCTACGCCTTCAATAGAGTTCGAAAGATTGGGCCCTATCGAACGCCGCAAGGGGATCACTTCGCTCGCGAAACTCGCTCAGCGGATGACGCTTTCGATCAGGTCTGTTCTTCGATCGCGCGTGCGCAGCGCAGCGCCAGGGGCGCAGCCTCCGCGAAATTGATCTCGCGCTCGGTCTCCTGCCGGAGGAGGGCCTGGACCTGGTCCGAACTGCGGCCCGCCTCGGCGCCCTGCTGGCGTGCCAGTTGCTCATATTGCCGCTCGACCACGGCGATTGCCGCAGCCTGCTCATCGCTCAGCGCACCGGTGCCCGAGAAGTTGCGGCGCAAAGCAGCCAGCGCCGCCCGGCAGGTTGCGGAGCGCTGTAGGGGCTCTTCATCAAGTTCAGCGACCTGGGCGTTTAGTCCGACCGACAGGGCCTGCGCCGCCTCACGCTCCTCGTCGCTGAATTCCTCCCGCTGCGTCCCGGCCTGCCCGATCGGTTCGGAATCATATGCTCCCGAACAGGAAACCAGGAAAAGGCTGAGCGCGCATGTATTTAGGGCGCGGATGATCGAGATGGTCATGCAGCGCCCCTTATATGGTCCTAGGACGAGAAGCGATAGTGCGTGGACGGAGCGCTACCAAGAGCGAACCGGCGAAGTTGAGGATATGCGCCTGCAAAACGCTTGTATTGAAACCAATGGGTGCCCATTGGAGCGCTGTGCCGCTAAAGGCGACGAGACCGATGGACCCGCGATCCGGCCCCCACAACGATGACGACGACAAGCTGCACGAGGAGTGCGGGATTTTCGGCGTGATCGGCGCGACCGAGGCCGCCGCGGCCTGTGCGCTCGGCCTGCATGCGCTTCAGCATCGCGGCCAGGAAGCGGCGGGCATTACCAGCTTCGATGGCGCGGAGTTCTACACCCGCCGTGGCCTGGGCCATGTGGCCGACAATTTCGCCACCGGCGACTCGATCGCCGAGCTGCCCGGCTTCATGGCGTGCGGCCACGTGCGCTACTCGACCACCGGTGGCGCGGGCCTGAGGAACGTCCAGCCGCTCTATGCCGATCTCGCCTTTGGCGGCTTCGCCGTTGCGCATAACGGCAACATCTCGAACGCCCGGACCGTTCGCCAGGAGCTGGTGCGAAAGGGCGCGATCTTCCAATCCACCTCCGACACCGAGGTCATCATCCACCTCATTGCCACCAGCCGCTACCCGAAGCTGCTCGACAAGGTGGTCGATGCCCTTCGCCTTGTGGAAGGCGCCTACTCGCTGGTCTGCACGACGCCGCACGGGATGATCGCCTGCCGCGATCCGCTAGGCGTGCGCCCGCTGGTGATGGGCCGTCTGGGGGATGCCACGGTGTTCGCCAGCGAGACCGTTGCGCTCGACGTCATCGGCGGCGAGTTCATCCGCCAGGTCGAGCCGGGCGAGCTGGTCGAGGTCGATTTCGACGGCAAGATCACCTCGCACCACCCGTTCGGCCATCATCACCCGCGCCCGTGCATCTTTGAACACGTCTATTTCAGCCGGCCCGATTCGATCTTCAACCGCCGTTCGGTGTACGAATCGAGGAAGCAGATCGGCGTCGAGCTCGCCCGCGAGGCACCCTGCGATGCCGACCTCGTCGTCCCCGTGCCCGATTCCGGCGTGCCCGCCGCGATCGGTTATGCGCAGGAATCGGGCATCCCGTTCGAGCTCGGCATCATCCGCTCGCACTATGTGGGCCGCACCTTCATCCAGCCCTCCGACGGCGCGCGCCATGCAGGCGTTCGGCGCAAGCACAATGCCAACCGCCTGCTGGTCGAGGGCAAGCGGATCGTGCTCATCGACGATTCGATCGTCCGCGGCACCACGAGCGTCAAGATCGTGGAAATGATGCGCGACGCGGGCGCGCGCGAGGTGCATTTCCGGGTCGCCAGCCCGCCCACCGGGTATGGCTGCTACTACGGCGTCGATACGCCCGAGCGCTCTAAGCTGCTCGCGGGTCGCATGGATCAGGCGGCGATGTGCGCCTTCATCAAGGCCGACAGCCTCGCCTTCGTCTCGATTGACGGGCTCTACCGCGCAGTCGGCCTCGCCGGGCGAAATGCAGCGCAGCCGCAATACTGCGATGCCTGCTTCACCGGCGACTACCCGACCCAGCTCACCGACCTCGCCGAACGCAAGGGCGATGAGGCGCAGCTGGCACTCGCGGTCGAGCCGGCCCGCGCGAAAGAGCGCGAGTACGGAAGCAAGGTCGCCTGACATGGCCGACGATGGGCCCGGAGGCGATTCGCTCGCCGGCCGCATCGCGCTGGTAACCGGCGCGAGCCGCGGGATCGGCGCGGCAACCGCGAAGGCGTTTGCCCGCGCGGGCGCGCATGTCGTGCTGGTCGCGCGCGATGGTAAGGATCTGGAGGCGGTCGAGGACGCCATCCACGAGGCGGGCGGCACCGCTACCATCGCCCCGCTCGACCTGACCGAGCCCGAGGCGATCGGCCGCCTCGCCAGGGCCATCGCCCAGCGCTGGGAGCGGCTCGACATCCTGGTGATCGCCGCCGCCATGCTGCCGACGCTCACTTCGGTGCCCCAGATCGACGCGAAGCAGTTCAACAAGGCCCTGACGCTCAACGTGCTGGCGACGCAGGCGCTGCTGGCCGCCTTCGACCCGCTCCTGAAGCGCGGCGAGCCGGGCGGACGGGTTATCGGCCTGACAAGTTCGGTCGGCTCGGCCCCGCGCGCCTTCTGGGGCGCCTATGCCGCATCGAAATCTGCCTTCGAGACGTTGCTCGAGACATACGCCAAGGAGATCGAGCGCATCTCGAACACCCGCGTCGCTATAATCGACCCCGGCGCCACCCGCACTCAGATGCGCGCGCAAGCCTACCCCGGCGAGGCGCCCGAAACCATCAAGCCGCCTGAAAAGGTGGCCGACCGGCTGCTGGCGCTGGTTGCCGAAGGGTTCGACAATCTGCACCGCGAACGGGTGGCCGAGCCGGAGTGAGCCGCGCGGTCAGGCGATTGCCTGACGCATCACCCCGCCCGCGTTTTTCGAGCGACGGGCGGTCGCACCGACTGCGGCAAAGCCGAGCAACATCATCGCCCACGTCGCCGGTTCCGGAAGTGCCGAGATCCTGATCACCTGCCCAGCGGCCGGCGTGACCGAATTGATGCTCACGTAGAAGGCGCCGTCACCCCCCACGGTAAAGCCAATCGGGTTGGGAATGCCGGTGAAGAGCGCCTCGCTCGCGCCCGTGCTCGAGATGCGGAAGATGCCACCGCCGATCGTCGGGTTGGCGAGACCATCGGTGTCTAGCGACAGCGCGTACAGCGTGCCATCGGGCCCGATCGCGAGATCGGAAAGCGTGGTCAGGCCGGTGGCGAAGATCGTCGGTGTCGTGCTTCCCGGGGCGAAGGCATAGATTCGCGCGGCGCCCGGCGTGAAGGGGAATCCGGTCAACTCGGCCATGTAGATCGTCCCGTCCGGTCCAATCGCGACGCCAGTCGGGACCGAGTCGCTGAACGGCACCGGCGGTCCGATGAACCGGGGGGCGAAGCTGGCAATGATCGAGGTCGCGCCGTCCGCTTCCACCAGGTTGAGCGTGTTCGCTCCCGCATCGGTCACATAGAACCCATCGGCCGCGGAAGCGATGTAGAAGGGGTTGCTGTCGGGCGGACCGACCGGGTTGAAGCTCGCCTCGAGCGCCGAGATATCGGCGAAGTCGGCAACGGCGCCACCCGTGGTGAAGGTCAGGACATGGCCTAGCAGACTACCGGGCGGGCGGATGGCGGGATCGGCGCCGAGGCCGATCACCACATGGCCGAGTCCACTGGTGTCGAACACGATTCCCGTTGGCCCACCCCTTACTTCGTTGAAGGCCGGGTCGAAGAGTGATGGCAGACCGGTGATGAAGCGGTCCTGGGATCCACCCAGCAGGCGCGTGATCGAGCCGTTACCCGTAAAAGCCAGCGTTTCGCCGGGCGGTAGCGGCCCGGCCACGCCGAGGCCCGTTTCGGCGATGTAAAGCGCCCCGTCAGGGCCGAAGGCGAGATCGCGGGGATTGTTGAGCCCGCTGGCGATGACCTGGACAATATAGGTCGCCGCCGAAGCTGGCGCCGCCACGCAAGCCAGCAGTATAACGGAAAAAACACTGCCGACACAACAGATAGGCCCGTACGCGACATGATCCGCTCTCCCAACGAATATGCGGCCGCCGCCAATCCTTCGGACGTTAACCGCGTTCAATTCTTGCGACTCAAGGGACAATGGACTGATAGCTTATATGAGCTTTCTTCGCGCTATCAGTAAATGTCCGCTGATTAGTTTCGCTTGCATCCAGTTTAACGTCGGATCATCGTCACCTGGCTGACCTCGATCCCGCCGCCCCGGAAGCCCCCCTCGCAATACATCAGGTAGTAGCGCCACAAGTCGCAGAACTGCCGATCGAACCCGGCGGGCAGGCGGCCCTCCGCCTCCGCGCGGTCGAAACTGGCGCGCCAGATGCGCAAGGTCTCGGCGTAATGCGCGCCCAAGTCGCGCTGGTCGGTCCAGGCGAGCCCGCGCTCTTCTGCCAGGCGCCGGAACTCGCTGGTTCTGATAAGCAGGCCACCGGGAAAGACAAAGGCCTGGATGAAGTCGGCGCTCGCGGCGTAGGCCTCGAACAGATCGTCGCGGATAGCGATGAACTGGAGGGCGGCGCGCCCGCCCGGCGCGAGGCAACGGGCGACGCAATCGAGGAACTGCGACCAGTATTCGCGGCCCAGCGCCTCGACCATCTCGATGCTGACGATCGCGTCGTAGCGCCCGGTGACGTCGCGGTAATCGCGCTTACACCAGTGGACTGGCCCGCCGGCGACCGGCAGCGCGCGGGCATAGGCCAGCTGATCGTCGCTGAGGCTGATCGCATCAACTTCGGCCCCCGCGGCGACGGCGGCGCAGGCGAAAGCGCCCCAGCCGCAACCGATCTCGAGCACGCGCATGCCGGGCGCGATCCCGGCGCGATCCATCATCGCTGCAAGCTTGGCTTCCTGCGCCGCGGCGAGATCGCCCGGGGTGGCGGGGAACGCATCGAACAGCGCCGAGGAATAGACCATCCGCGGATCGAGCCACTGAGCGTAGAAATCGCTTCCGAGATCGTAATGCGCGTGGATATTACGCGCTGCCCCGAGCCGGGTGTTGCGGTTCAGCGCATGCAGCGTGCGCGCCACCCACCGCCACGGTCCCTTGGCACGGGCCGTATCGCCGAGCGAAGCGCCGTTGGCCATGAACAGTGCGAACAGCGGCACCGGATCGGGCGAAGACCAGTCGCCCGCCGCCCATGCCTGGTACCAGCCCGCCGAGCCGCCCGTCGCCAGCCGGATCAGCCCGCGCCAGTGGTGCACCGTCACCTCGCATTCGAAGCCGGGCGCGCGCCCGCCGAGCAGGCGGCGAGTGCCGTCGGGCAGGCTCGCATGGATTGCGCCTGTGACGAGGCCGCGGTCGATCCGGTCGAGCAGCTTGTGAAAGCCCGGCGCGAAAAAACGCGCGAACGGCCCCGGCCGTGCCCCGAACCGCTTGCCCTGCCGCAGCAGCGCCTCGCCTCTCGCCTCGATGCGGCCCATGCGCCGCCCCATGCCCCGGCGGCGGGGCCTCGGCAAGATGGATCCGCGTCTATCGCTGCCGGTACGCCTCCAACGCCCGCTCGCGCGCTGCCTTGTGAGCGATCAGCTTCTGCGGATAGTCCGCCGGTCGCTGGTCCGCGGGCGGATCGTGGATGTCCTCGTCCGGCAGATCGGCCAGCTCAGGCACGTAGCGGCGGATGTAGTCGCCCGCATCGAACTTCGCCGATTGAGAGAGCGGCGCCATGATCCGCACGAACATGTTCGAATCGATGCCGGTGCCCGCGACCCATTGCCAGTTGACGCCGTTGCTCGCGTAGTCGGCGTCCACCAGCGTGTCCCAGAACCAGCGATCGCCGTGCCGCCAGTCGATCAGCAGGTGCTTCACAAGGAAGCTGGCCGCGATCATCCGCACCCGGTTGTGCATCCAGCCGACCTGCCAGAGCTGGCGCATCCCCGCATCGACGATCGGATAGCCGGTGCGCCCCTGTTGCCACGCTTTGAGATCGGCTGCTGCGTCGAGATCGCGGTCCGGATCGCGCCAGAAATCGTCGCCATAGCCGTCGCGGTAGGGCGCCTCGGGATAGCGCGGAAATCGGGCAATGACGTTCTGCGCATAATCGCGCCAGATCAGCTCGGCACGGTACTTGCGCGCACCGTCGCTGGTCTCGCCCTCCAAGCGCTCCCACAGCAAGCGCGGCGAAACTTCGCCGTGATGCAGGTGGGGGGACATGCTGCTGGAGCCGTCGATGGAAGGCAGGTTGCGATGCTCGCCGTAATCCGAAACGCGCTCGAGGAAGCCGTCGAACCTGTCGAGCGCGGTGGCGGTGCCCCACTCCCAGAAATCACGGATGCCGCGCGACCAGTCCGGCTTTGCCGGCAGCAGGTCGAGATCGGTCAAATCGAGAGAGTCCGGCCAATCGTCGGGCGCGGTCAGCGAAGGCTCCGGCAACAGGTCGAACCCGTCGATGGAATTGAACATCGCATCGCGGAACGGGGAATAGATCTTGTACGGGTCTCCCGAACCCGTGGTCACCGTGCCGGGAGGCAGGAGGTAATTGCCGTCATGGAGGCAAAGCGCGAGCCGGTCCCCCAGCGCCGCCTCCGCCTCGCACCACCATGGCTCGTAATGACGGATTGCATGGACCGCGCCTGTGCCTGTCTGAGCGGCAAGTTTGCACAGTTCGTCCACAGCATTTCCCCGGCGAAAAATGAGGCGGGAGCCATGCCGGCCGAGATCGCTGGCGAGCGCCTCGAGCGAGTAATGCAGCCACACCCGCGCCGCCCCGCCAATTCTGCGGTCGCCGGGGGTTTCGTCATCGAGGACATAGACCGGGATCACCGGCCCGCGTTCGGCGGCAGCGTGGAACGCGGGCTGGTCGGCGAGCCGAAGGTCGCGGCGCAGCCAGACGATCTGGGTTTGAGGCACGGCGTTAACCCTCTCTCAGGCTGTTGGCGCTATCGTGTCGGGGAGATTTGGCAGAAGGAAGGCGGCACCTCGACGTTGAAACGCCCGCGAGCGCGCGGGTCATCATAGCGCGCATCGCCGAGCAGGATCGCGCCATCGGCCAGGCGCAGGATCGGCGCGCGGGACCAGAACAGGAAAGCGTCGATCTGGCTGGATGCCTCGCGGGCACCATCGAGATCGCATGCCTCAAGCGGCAGGTCGCCGAGCCGCTTGCCATCCAGGTAATAGACGCCGGGCGCGGCAATACCGATGCTCTCGCGCTGCCAGAAAGCGAGCGGCTGCGGCGAGGAGATCGTCCGCTCCAAGGATGTGTTCGAAAGGCGGTCGACCTCGGAAATAAAGTAGTTGAGGGCGACGTAAAGCAGCCCGCCAGCCAGCGCTAGTCGCGCGGGCCGCATCCACGCCCCGCCCCGCTTCTCGCGCCGCAACGAAAGCCAGGTCGCAAAGCCCAGCCCCGCCCACAGCCACACGTCGATGATGAACAGCACGTCGCCATAGAACCAGCGGCTGGAGAAAGGCTCGAGCAGGCGGATGCCATAGACGTTGAGCCAGTCGAGCGCCGGATGCGTCAGACAGGCCAGGAACGCGAGCGCATAGAGCCAGCCGAAGCGCACCGGCAGCCGACCCTCGGGGCGCTTGCCTCGCTGCGCCTGCCAGCGGTCCCAGCCCCACAGGATGCCCGCCAAGAGCAACGGCAGCAGCACCCAGGCGATCGGCCCATGCGTAATCCCGCGGCGGATGGCGAGGTGCTCGACCCCCTCGACCCAGAACAGGCAGGCGGCGTCCACATCGGGCAGGTTGGCGCCGATCACCAGCGCCGGCATCGCCAGACCGGTGCGGCGCTTCAGCCCCGCCTGCCCGATCAGCGCGCCGACGAGACCGTGCGTCAGATTGTCCATCGCCTGCGCCTAGCGTATCCATAGGCGATTGCGAGGGGCGACAAGGGCCGTATAGAACGAGCGCTAGCGGGTCATGGCGCTCCCAGCGTGGCCCCCAACCGCGCCTGCGGTTGCTCAGCCGAAGGGCCTCGACCGTCCTAAATCGGGTCCTGAGCGGTAGCGCTCACGGTCCAGGTCTGGCCCTTTGCCAGGAGATGCGCGAGGCTCAGATCCTTGCCCGACACCGCCCGCGCGCGCTCCTCGGCGACGACGCTCTCGAAGGTCGGCCGCGGATCGTCGTAGAGCACGCCCAGCGCCATGGGGAACGGGCCGAAGGGCAGTTCGACCAGCATGTGCGCGATCGAGCGGTTCTTCGCATTGTGCCGGATCACGCCTGCCGTCTGCCAATCGCCGTCGACCACGTCGACAACGCGCAGTTCGAGCACCTCATGATCGAGGCAGATGCCCTTGGTGCCGCCCGCGAACAGCATCGGCTCGCCATCCTGAAGCCACAACTGGCGGTCCTCGGCGCCCTTGGGAGCAGCGAAGTCGTCGAACACGTCCTTGTTATAAACGATGCAGTTCTGGAAGATCTCGATGAACGCCGCGCCCTGGTGCGCGTGTGCGGCGATCAGCACTTCGGGCAGCTTCCTAGAGACATCGAACCCGCGCGCCACGAAGCGCGCGCCGCTGCCAAGTGCGAAGGCGCACGGGTTGGCGGGCCGGTCGACCGAGCCGTGCGGGGTAGAGGGCGAGCGCGTGCCGACGCGGCTGGTTGGCGAGTATTGCCCCTTGGTGAGGCCATAGATCTCGTTGTTGAACAGCATGATCTGCATGTTCACGTTGCGCCGCAGCACATGCATCATGTGATTGCCGCCGATCGACAACCCGTCCCCGTCGCCGGTGACGAGCCACACGTCTAGCTCGGGATTGGCCAGCTTCACCCCCGTCGCCACCGCCGGCGCGCGGCCGTGAATGGTGTGGAAGCCGTAGCTCTCGATATAATAGGGAAAGCGGCTCGAGCAGCCGATTCCCGAGACGAACACGGTGTTCTTCGGGTCCGCGCCTAGCTGCGGCAACGTGCGCTGCACGGCCTTCAGGATGGCATAATCCCCGCAACCGGGGCACCAGCGCACCTCCTGGTCGGTTTCCCAGTCTTTTAGGGTGGTGATGATGGGGGTCATGTCGTTCATTGAATTAGCCTTTATCGAGAGCGACACTTCGCGCCCAAACTACGCAGCAGGTGAGCAAGGCTACGCCGATGAAGAGTATGCCACTTTCCTGCTGCTGGAAAGCAAGTATGGTTATGGAAACTGCTGCTAGGACAAGAGGTATTATATACAGACCAATCAGAGCCGGTCGTTCGCTAGCAGGTGTTGGCACAAACTCCACATGATCATCCATCGGATAGTACCGCCAAAAAAGTAATCCCGCTATGGCACCTAAAACTGCATTTAGAGTGGCCGATAACGCGAAGGGCTCGAAACCTTCCACACCTACTGTCATCACCAGCGCCAGAGGTATGGTCGCGAGCACAAACAGCGCACGCTTCCAAACCACGCTCATCTCACCATACTGCTCTGTGCCGAACTTTCATTCCCCCGCAGCGAACCATCGTCATAGCCCTGCTTCCCGCTCGGAAGCTGCTGCTCGTTCACCTCCACTTGGCCGCCTTCATTGCCCTTTATCCCATCGAAATACTTCCCGATCGCCGCTTCCAGCTCGGCGATCTGGAAGGGCTGGCCGCTGGTCTTGGTGAGGCTTTGGCAATCGACGAGATACTGGTCGCGCAGGACGGTCTTGAACTGGCCGGTGTTCATCTCGGGGACGAGCACGTGGTCGAAGCCGGCCAGCAGGTCGCCGAGGTTCGCCGGCAAAGGCCAGATATGGCGCACGTGAATTTGGCTCACCGCCCTGCCCTTCGCGCGCGCGCGGCGTACCGCCTGGCGGATGGGGCCGTAAGTCGAGCCCCAGCCGACCACCGCCAGCACGCCCGCCTTCTCGCCCTCGGCCACTTCCTGCACGGGCACTTTGACTGCAAGCACCTTGGCGGCCCGCGCCTCGGTCATGCGCTGGTGGTTGTCGGGCGAATAGTCGATATTGCCGGTCAGCGCGTGCTTCTCGATCCCGCCCACCCGGTGCATCAGCGCTGGCGTTCCGGGCTTGACCCACGGCCGTGCCCCTTTGCTATCCCGTGCGTAAGGCAGGAAATCCTCGCCCTCGGGCAGCGTCTCGAGAAAGCGCGCGGGGAACGGCTCGTAAGTGGCCGGATCGGGCACCTGCCACGGCTCGGCGGCATTGGCGATATAGCCATCGGTCAAGAGCATCACCGGCGTCATGTGATGGACGGCAATGCGCACCGCCTCGATCGCGCATTCGAACGCATCGGCAGGCGAGCGCGCGGCGATGACCGGCAGCGGCGCATCGCCATTGCGACCGTAGACCGCCTGATACAGATCGGATTGCTCGGTCTTGGTGGGCAGTCCGGTGCTCGGCCCGCCGCGTTGCGAATTGACGATCACCAGCGGCAGCTCAACCATGATCGCAAGACCCATCGCCTCGGTCTTGAGCGCGATCCCCGGCCCGCTCGAGCTCGTCACCCCCAGCGATCCGGCATAGGACGCGCCGATTGCCGCGCAGATGGCGGCGATCTCGTCCTCGGCCTGGAAGGTGGTGACGCCGAACTCCTTTAGCCGCGCCAGGTGATGCAGGATCGCGGACGCAGGGGTGATCGGATAGCCACCAAAGAACATCGGCAGTTCGGCGAGCTGCGCGCCCGCTACCAGCCCAAGCGAGACGGCCTCCGCCCCGGTTATCGTGCGATAAAGGCCCGGCTCCGCCTCCGCCGGCGGCATCTGGCGTTGGCGCAAGGGCGAGGGCCCGGACAGCTCCGCCGTCTCGCCAAACGCATGGCCGGCATTGAGCGCGGCGATGTTGGCTCCGGCGATCTCGGGCTTCTTGGCGAACTTGGCGTTCAGCCAGTCGGCCACCGGCTGTCGTTTGCGGCCGAACATCCACAAGGCCAGCCCCAGCGTCCACATGTTCTTGGAGCGCAGCGCATCCTTGTTGCCGAGGCCGAACTCCTTGACCGCCTCGATCGTCATCCCCGAAATGTCGAGCGCGAGCAGCGTCCATTTGGCTAGGCTGCCATCCTCGATCGGGTTCGCCTCGTAGTGCGCCTTGTCGAGGTTGCGCTTGGTGAACTCGCCCTTGTCCGCGATGATCAGTCCGCCCGGCTTCAGCGCCTCGACATTCACCTTGAGAGCCGCGGGGTTCATCGCCACCAGCACATCGGGCGCATCGCCAGCAGTGCTGATCTGGCGCGAGCCGAAATTGATCTGGAAGGCCGAGACGCCGAACAAGGTCCCCTGCGGCGCGCGTATTTCAGCGGGAAAATCGGGAAAGGTGGCGAGATCATTGCCCGCCAGCGCGGTCGCCAGCGTGAACTGGCCGCCCGTCAGCTGCATCCCGTCGCCGCTGTCGCCGGCGAAGCGTACGACGATCGAGTCCGGGCAGGCATCCTGCGCTCGAGGTTCGGCGACCTGCGTTGCCATGACTTCAATCCCGCTCACGGCGCCCGGCCAAGCGCCAGAAATCACGCCGGTTTCGACAGCCAAATAAGTGCGCCCTCCAGGGCCGACAATCAACTTTTTCTGTCATCGAACCAACGGGAAGGATGGAATTGCCGATCAGCTTTTCCTATTGGCAGGCGCGATGACTGCCCCCGAAACCGCCCGCTACCGCCCCTGTGTCGGCGCGATGCTCGTCAATGGCGAGGGCCGCGTGTTCGTCGGGCAGCGGCTCGACAACCGGATCGGCGACCGCTGGCAGATGCCGCAGGGAGGTGTCGACCCGGGCGAGGATCTCGAGGCGGCCATGCTGCGCGAGCTCGCCGAGGAGACCGGCGCGAGGGCCGAGCATCTCGAGGTGGTCGCACGGCTAGCGGAGGAGCTGTTCTACGATCTGCCGCCCGAGCTCGAAGGCAAGCTATGGGGCGGGCGCTATCGCGGCCAGCGCCAGACCTGGTTCCTCGTGCGCTTTACCGGAAGCGACGAGGATATCGATCTCCAGGCGCACGCGCAGCCGGAGTTCGCGGCGTGGAAATGGGTCGCGCCGGAGGAACTGCCCGGCCTCATCGTGCCGTTCAAGCGCGCGATCTATGAGACGGTGGTGGCGGAATTCCGCAACCGGATCTGACCGGCCAGCGCGGGATTGGGGCTAATTCGTCGCCACGAGCCCATCATCCCGTGCCATTTCGGCGGTCATCACCGCAGGCCCGCTTTCGAGCGCAGCGGCGAGCTGCATCGTTTCGCTGCAATTTGAGCCACACAGGCTTTGCAGCTCGGCGAGCTTGGCCTTGGCCTTCTCCACCGCGCCCCTCTCGATCAGCGCCTCGCCTTCGCCGGAGATCGCTGCGAAATTGCGCGGATCATGCTCGAGCGCCTCGCGATAATAGTGGATCGCCTTGCCTTGCAGACCGACCTGACGCGCGGCCTCGGCCAGGTCCAGATAAATTACGGTGTGGCCCGGATCGACCGTCAGCGCCGCCTCGAACGCATCGATTGCTTCCTGCGTCTCGCCCTGCTGCAAGGAGGCGCGCCCCTCGGCGATCAGCGCCGCCGCGCGTGGATCGGGGTCGCGTTCTTGACCGTAGCCGACGCTCGCCGTGACCGCCAGGGCCAGGGACAGGGCGGTGGCGGCGGGAAGGTAGCGCATCACGGTCTCCTTGAGAGCGGGCAATATCGACAAGCGGCGAGAAGCCATTAACGCACGGGGCTAGCACGGCGTTTCTATACAGGCGATGAAAAAACCGTCCGTCCCGTCGTGGTGCGGCGTGAGGCGCCGGCCTCGTCCGTGTGGGCGGCCGAGGGGGAGATCGGGCGGCCTCGGTTCGGCAGCCGGATAGCGCGCCAGGAACGCCTCGACATGGCCCGGGCCCTCCTCGTCGAGCAGCGAACAGGTGACGTAGGTGAGGCGACCGCCCGGCCGGAGCAGCGCTGCGCCGATCTCCAGGAGTCGCGACTGGAGGTCGACCACCCGCCCAAGCGCGGAAGGAGACAGCCGCCAGCGAGCCTCCGGATTGCGCCGCCACGTCCCCGTTCCCGAACAGGGTGCATCGATCAGGACGCGGTCCGCCCGGCCGTGCCACGCCGCGAGCGCCTCAAGTTCGCGGCCCGGATCGAGCAGCACCGGCTCGACGATCCGCACCCCGGCCCGCTCGGCGCGAGGTGCGAGGCGGGTGAGCCGGCCGCGATCCGTGTCGGCAGCGATCAGCGTGCCCTGGTTCGCCATCGCAGCGCCGAGCGCCAGCGTCTTGCCGCCCGCGCCCGCGCACAGGTCGATCACCGTCTCGCCCGGTTGCGCGCCCACCGCCAGCGCGGCAAGCTGGCTGCCGCAATCCTGCACCTCGAACAGGCCCTCGGGGAAGGCCGCCCATTGTTCGACCGGCGTGCCGGCGGGGAAGCGCAGGCCGTGCGGAGCGGGAAGCGGCTCGCCGTGTTCGGGCAAGGAAATCGTCTCGCGCGTTGCCTTCAGCGTGTTGATGCGAATGTCGAGCGGCGCGCGCTCGAGCAAGGCGTCGGCTTCGGCACCTGCGATGCCCGAGGCGGCAAGGCCCTCGACCAGCCAGTCAGGCGCGACACCCCCCACGGCGGGCTGCTCGCCGGGCGCGATCCGATCAGGTCCATAGGGTGAGCCGTCGAAGTTCGCAGCAATCTCCCGGTCGAGCTCGGCCAACCGCAACAAGGCTACTCGCCCTGTGGCCGGCACCGGACCGCACGCACGGATCGCGGCATAGACCAGATCACGGATCGCCCGCCGGTCCTTCGATCCGGCAAACCGCCGCGTGCGGAACCATTCGGCGAGGATGCGGTCCGCCGGGGGGCCTTCACTGCGGGCTGCGGCGATGATCGCATCAAGTATCTCGATCGCCGCCTGGACGCGCGCGGGCGGCGTCATCGATGAAGCCCTCCGGAGGGCGCGATTGGATCAACGCGTCGGATAATTGGGCGCCTCACGGGTGATCGACACATCATGCACATGGCTCTCCGAAAGCCCGGCATTGGTGATCCGCACGAACTTCGCCCGCGATGCCAGGTCGCCCAGCGTCGCGGCGCCGGTATAACCCATCGCCGCCTTGATCCCGCCGACCAGCTGGTGAACCACGTCGCGCGCCGGGCCCTTGTACGGCACCTGTCCCTCGATCCCCTCGGGCACCAGCTTCATCGTCGCCACGTCCTGCTGGAAATAACGATCGGCCGAGCCGCGCGACATCGCGCCGACCGAGCCCATCCCGCGATAAGCCTTGTAGGCACGGCCCTGGTAGAGGAAGGTGTCGCCCGGCGCTTCCTCGGTCCCCGCGAGCAGCGAGCCGACCATCACGGTCGAGGCCCCCGCCGCCAAGGCCTTGGCCGCATCGCCGCTGGTGCGCAGGCCCCCGTCGGCGATTATCGGCACTCCGTCGGCCGCCCCCACCGCCTCCATGATCGCGGTGAGCTGCGGTACGCCGACGCCCGCGACGATCCGCGTCGTGCAGATCGAACCCGGGCCGATCCCCACCTTGACCGCATCGGCGCCGGCATCGACCAGCGCGCGCGTCGCCTCCGCGGTGGCGACATTGCCGGCGACCACCTGCACCTCGTTTGACAAGCGCTTCACCCGGTCGACCGAGCGGGCCACCTCGCGATTGTGCCCGTGCGCGGTGTCGATGATGATGACGTCGCACCCCGCCTCGACCAGGGCCTCGGTACGCGCGAAGCCCGCATCTCCCACCGTCGTCGCCGCGGCAACCCGCAGCCTCCCGCTGGTATCCTTGGTCGCGTCGGGGTTGAGCACTGCCTTCTCTATGTCCTTGACCGTGATCAGGCCAACGCAATGGTAATCGGCATCGACCACCAGCAGCTTTTCGATCCGCCGGGCGTGGAGCAGCCGGCGCGCCTCCTCCTGGCTCACCCCCTCGCTCACCGTGGCGAGGTTGTTCGCCGTCATCAGTTCGTGCACGGGCTGGAGCGGATCGGCGGCGAAGCGCACGTCCCGGTTGGTGAGGATGCCGGCGAGCTTGCCTTTCGCATCGACCACCGGAATGCCGCTGATCCGGTGCTGGGTCATCAGCGCCTGCGCCTCGCCCAGCGTCGCACCGGGCTCGATGGTGATCGGATTGACCACCATTCCGCTCTCGAAACGCTTGACCCGGCGCACCGCGTCGCATTGCTCCTCGACCGTCAGGTTGCGATGCAGCACGCCGATGCCGCCCATCTGCGCGAGCACGATCGCCATCTCGGCCTCGGTCACGGTGTCCATCGCCGCCGACACCAGCGGAATGTTGAGTGCGATGCCGCGCGTCAGCCTGGTCCTGGTACTGGCCTGGCTCGGCAGGATGTCGCTCTCGCCCGGGCGCAGCAGTACGTCATCGAAGGTGAGCCCGGTATCGATCTCCATGCCTGCCACGTGTCCTTTGCTCGACGCGATTCGTGGCGGTCCATGTATGCGCGGATCATGACAGGTGCTAGGGGCACGAAGGCAGCGCCCCCGGAACTGCGCCCTCAGACGAACTGGGCGAGCGGGTTGCTGCAGCCGACCAGATAGGGTTCGGCGAAACCGATATAGCTGACGGGGCGAGCGGAACCGGACCGTGTGAGATAGTCGGTCGAGAGCATGAATTTGGTCATCAGGCTGCGGACGAACTCGGCATGGTTTTTCTGCATTGCCTCGGGGAGCAAAGCCAGGATCCCCGGATGCGCCAGATAGGCCAGGTTATCCTCGATGCGGCTCCAGGTGATCGAGGTTATGTTGATTACTGCATCGTCTGCGAAGCGGGTCACCGCCTCGTCATCGGCGCTCACACCCGGCACTTCGCGCGCGATAAAAGCGGCGATGGTGCCCCGTGCATCCGCCGCCGGCGCCAGCAGCACCGCGCCCCCCGCCGCGACGAGCCCCGTTGCCGCGATGCCGCCGCCGATCAGGGTTCTGCGCGAAACCTTCATCGCTCAGGCCGCCAGCCGGTCGGCCGCGCGCAATGCCAGCGCCGAAATGGTCAGCGTCGGGTTGGCCGGTGAGCAACTGGGAAAGACGGCGCTGCCGAGCACCATCAGGTTGCGGTGCCGGTGGCTGATGCAACCGGCATCGACGACGCTGGTGGCAGGGTCCGTTCCCATGACGACCGTGCCCTGGATATGGGCTTCGGTGGCCACCACGGACAGACGGATTTCCTCGACCGGCAGCGGCGCGAAAATCTTGGCGAGATCGTCCTCCACCCGCGCCATCGAGCGTTCGGTGTAATCGCTATAGCCTGCGAAATTCGCCAGCGGCATGTCGCGATCATCATCTGCCGGGGCGACGAAATTGCGCTCTTCCGGAATGTCCTCGTAAACCACCCGGATCGGCATGACCTGCCGCCAGCGCCCCGTTTCGGCGCGCAAGGTGCCGCAGCTCCAGGTCTCGATCAGGGCGGGCGCCATGGCCCGCCGGCGTTCCTCGTCTTCCCACAGCATGTAGCCGAGCCCGGTGACCGAGGTCGAACCCTGGAAGGAGTCCAGTCCGTCAAGGAACACTTCGCCCTCGATCCCCGCCTGTTCGTGCAGCCGCCGGCCGAGCATCGGATGCTCGATCCCCGAGTTCATCATGATGAGCGGGTTGAAGAGCGCGTTGGCGCCCAGCACCACCAGCGAGCCGCGCGCGCTTCGCGGCACACCGGCGTCCGTGTATTCGACACCAGTCACCTCGCCCGCGCTCATTTCGAGCGAATGGACGTGCGCTCCCGTCACCACGGTCACGTTTTGCTCGGCGTAGATATCGTTCATGCCGTTGGCGATGGTGAACTTGGCATCGACCGGGCAAAGCGAGCAGACGGCGTTGGCGCAGCAGCGCGGGCGGACCGCACCGGCGCGGCTGGCCCGTGCGTTCGGCATGGGGAAATAAGTGTCGGGGTAGGCGCCGCGCAGCACCTTTTCGGGATCGCTCTGATTATGTGGGGGCAGCGGGAAGGGCGCCGAACGCGGATGGCGGTAGTTCTCGTCGGTGCCGGCGATCTGCATGATCTCCTCGGTTTCGGTATAGTAGGGTTCCAGCTCGTCATAGCCGAACGGCCAGTCACGCCCGTGGCCGAAGCGGGAAGCAATCTCGAAGTCCGCCGGGATGAAGCGCGGGACGTTGCCCCACCAGCAATTGGACGATCCGCCGAAGCCGATGCTGAAGGCCCAGCGCTTGGAGGCCATCCCGGCACTGCGATAATAGGTTTCGGGCGGCTCCGCTTCGAGGCGTCGCTCGAGCCGCTCCTGGTGGTCCATTGCCGGGCCGCGCTCAAGCACGAGGATGCGCGCGACCTTGCCCGCAGTCTCGAGATACCTCTTGAGGAAAAAGGTCGAGGCAAAGCCCGTGCCTACGATGATGACGTCGTAATTCATGCTGCCTTGGCCCGCTCGATGAGACGCGGGGGATCGCGCGGCTCTGTTTTAAGCAGGCTTCAACAGGTTGCAAGGGCGACATTGCGCCCCAGCGCGGCGCTAAAAGGGGTGTGCACCGATGGTACAGGCCCGCGCACAGGACCTGCCTGACGCATCGTCCCCGAGGAACCGGTTCGGCAGCCTGAACCGGCACCGCCCGAACCTCACTCGGCGGTCCACCCCCCATCGATCGTGTAATTGGCCCCCGTGATGTTCTGCGCCTCCTCCCGGCACAGGAAGACGGCCAGGGCCGCCACCTCCTCGACCTGGACGAACTTCCTGGTCGGCTGGCGGGCGAGCAGCACCTCCTGCATCACCTGTTCGCGGGTCATCCCGCGGCTCTTCATCGTGTCAGGGATCTGCGCCTCGACCAGGGGAGTCCACACGTATGCGGGGCTGATCGCGTTGGCGGTGATGTTGTCCCGGGCCAGTTCCAGCGCCAGCACCTTCACGAGGCCGGTAATGCCGTGCTTGGCCGCGACGTAGGCGCTCTTGAACGGGCTCGCGGTCAGCGAATGCGCGCTCGCGGTGCAGATGATCCGCCCCCAGCCGCGCGCCTTCATCCCCGGCACGGCCAAGCGCGCGGTGTGGAAGGCGGCCGAAAGATTGAGCGCGATGATCGCGTCCCACTTTGCGGGCGGGAACTCCTCGATCGGAGCGACATGCTGCATCCCGGCATTGTTGACGAGGATATCGACCGGCCCCGCCTCCTCCATCATCGCCTCGATCGCGCCGACATCGGTCAGGTCGGCACCCGCATGGCGCGCCCCCAGTTCCTCCACGAGTTGTGCGATCTCGCCCGCCTCGCCGAAGCCGTTGAGCACGATTTCGGCGCCCTCGGCCTTGAGCGCCCGGGCGATGGCGAGGCCAATTCCCGAGGTCGAGCCGGTGACCAGAGCGTGCTTGCCTTCCAGGAACATACTCGACTTCCTCCATTCCCCGTGTCAGGTGAGCGCCCCAAGTGATTGCCTCGGCCGGCGCTGTCCAGCCCAGGCGGTGGGGGCGGGCTGGAGAGGCGAGGTACGATGCGGCTCAATCCGTTCAACCCGGGCAGCGTGCAGGTGCGCGATCACGGGCGGGGCGGCGGCTTTCCCGGCGGCGGCGGGGGCAAGCTGGGCTGCGGCGGGCTGCTGGTGGTCGCGATCGGCGCCCTGGTGTTCGGCATCGACCCCGCGCAGATGCTGGGGACGATGGAACAGGTCAATTCCGGTACCGCCACCGCCGGTCGCGGTGCGCCGGTCTCGGGCAATGCCGAGGAGGCTTGCGCGGCCTATGAATACGGCACCGAAAGCTGCAACGCGCTCGCCTCGCTCAACCAGACCTGGCAGCCGGTGTTCGAAAGCGCCGGCGTTCCGTTCGAACAGCCCACGCTCAACTTCTTTGCCGGCTCGGTGGACTCGGCCTGCGGGGCGGCGTCGGCGGCGATGGGGCCGTTCTACTGCCCGGCCGATCGCGGCATCTACATCGATACCAGCTTCTACAACCAGCTGGAGACCCAGCTCGGAGCGGGAGGCGACTTCGCCCGCTACTACGTGATGGCGCACGAATATGGTCACCATATCCAGACGCTGACCGGCCTTTCCGACCAGATCAGGAGCGCGCAGAGCGCCAACCCGCAGGCGGCGAACCAACTCAGCGTGTTGCTGGAACTGCACGCCGACTGCTATGCAGGCGTCTGGGCGGGGCGCAACCGCAACCTCATCGAGCCGGGCGACCTCGAAGAGGGCATGACGGCGGCGAGTTCGATCGGCGATGATGCGATGATGCGCGGCGCCGGGCGGCAGGCGAACCCCGAGAGCTTCACCCATGGTTCAAGCGCGCAGCGTAGGGATGCACTCAGGTTGGGAATGGAAACTGGCGATGATACGCAATGCGACCGGATCTTGCAGGCTGGCTAGGCCTGCTGCGCGCCCTGCTTTGGTCATCATCGCCGCGTTGAGCCTGGCCGCTCCGGCGGCCGCACAGAAGATCGTCACCGAGGAGGATACCAGCGTCAGCGACGTGATGCTGACGCCCCTGACCGATCTCAACCTCGCCAGGGATCCGATCCCGCCGGTGCTGGTGCGTGCCTATACCGCGCCCTATGACGATATCGGGCTGACGACCTGCGACCACGTGAAGCAGGAAATCGGCAATCTCGACGCGGTGCTGGGCGAGGATTTCGATACGCCCCGGGCCGCGCAAAAGGATGATCTTCCCGAAAGCATGGCGCAAAGTTTCCTGGCCGGCTTCATTCCGTTTCGCGGCGTGATCCGCCACCTCTCGGGGGCCAAGCGGCACGAATACGAGTTCCGTCAGGCGATCACCGCCGGGCTGGTGCGGCGCGCTTATCTGAAGGGTCTGGGGCAGAAGATGGACTGCCCCTATCCCGCGCGCCCCGCACCGCCGCATCTGATGGTCCACCCCGAGGGAATGGCGGATGAAATGCCGCAGGAGCGGACGGCCGATCAGGTCGACTAGCCCGACCCGTCGCTTGCCCTCGGTTTCCGGCCGATCACGCTTGCCAACGCAATCCCTCCGGACGGGGCGAGCAGCTTTGGCGGAGCCTACAGCGCGACGAGCGAGATGGACCCGGGGGCCAGGGTGGGAGCGGGGAAAGCTATCGAGAGCTGCGTCTCGAAGCCGAACGAAAAGGAGATCAGCCGCGCCTCCATCCGCTTGAGCTGCTCGTCAAGCTTCCGGATCGCCCGCTGGCGCTCTTCGCCGGACATATCGCGGTCGCGCTCGAGGTCCCGGCGTGCCTCCCGCAGGCCCTGCATGGCCAACCCCGAGACGGCGTCGTTGCAGATGATGATTGCGTCGCGGCCGTCTGCGAGGCGGCGCTCGATCACCAGATCGGTGCCCCCGCAGCGGGTGCTGGTCGAGACGACCGGAACCTCGCGCATCGCCATGGCGAACTCGGTTTGCGCCTGCGCGACGTCCTCGAGAGCGCGCTCGCGCAGCTCGCGGGCATGTTCGCGCACCTCTTCTGCATGTTCGAAGGCCTGCTCGCGCGCCTCCCGGGCGCCTTCGCGCGCTTCGCGGGCGTGTTCGGATGCCCCCTCGCGCTCCATGCGATCCATCACGCGGTCGATCTCGGCCTCGCTCGGGGGCCGACCGTCGCCTTCGAGGCTGATCGTATTGGCACCCTCACGCCGGACGATCCGGTAGCGCGTCCGCTCCCCGCGCACCTCCTCCTCTGCCGAGCCGGCACGAAGGTCAGGATCGACCCGCTCGATCGGCGGTGGCGCGGGCGGTGCGGGAGGTACGCGCGGCCTGTCTTGCGCGTAGCTGATCGAGGCGGTCAGCGGCAGCCCGAGCGCCGCCAGGCCGATTACCGCCAGGCCCATGCGGCGGCGAGCGCGCGGCACCTCGCCCGAGGTGAGGCTCTTCAGCCGATGGATGATCGACTTCTCGCCGAGTACCGGGCAGGCCATCGGCGCGGCGAGCGCGAGGCGGTTGCCGCCGCCGGCGAACCCGGCGATGACCGAGGCGTAGAGCGCCCGCTCGGTCCGCCCGCGCCCGGACACGACGCGCGCGTCGCAGGCCGCCTCCTGGTCGCGCCGCATCGCCCGCCAGCCGGCCCAGGCGAGCGGGTTGAACCAGTGCAGCGCCAGCAGCGGCTGAAAGAGGATGTTGACGAGCAGGTCATGCCCCCTGTGGTGGGCGAGCTCGTGCGCGATTGCGAGATCACGCGCCTGCCGGTCGCCCAGCGCCATGAAGCGGGACGGCAGCGCCACCACCTTGTCGCGCACGCCAAAGGCGAGTGGCGAGGCGACCACGGGCGTCTCGACAAGGCGAACCTTGCCCGCCTCGCCCACCGGCCGCGCATCGGCGAGCAGTTCGCGGCGCATGGTCAGGTAGCTGTGGGCGCGCCAGGCGAGGAACACGAGCGCACCGCAAACCCACAGCGGGAGGAGGATATCGACCGGCGTGAAGCCCAGGCCCGCGGGCGCGGCCGGCGCCACCGCACCATCGGCAACGAGCAATGCCAACGGCTCGCCGCTATCGGCTACGGGAAGGGCATCGCCCTGCAGCAACGGCGCCCAGCAGGCGGGCAGCACCAGTGGCGGCATGGCGAAGCGCAGCAGCGGCAAGGCCCACAGCGCATAGGCCACCTGCGGCCCGAAATAGCGCGAGACGGGCTTGCGGATCAGCAGCACGAGGGCGATGAGTCCACTCGTATAGAGGAAGGTATCGATCAGCCAATCGGCGAACATTCCGCTCATTTCCGCAACTCCCCCAGCAGGCGTTGGATTTCGGCAATATCCTCGTCCGACAGCGCTTCGGAATCGGCGAGATGGGCGAAGAGCGGCGCCGCTCGGCCGCCGAACAGCCGCTCGACCAGCCGCCTGGACTCACCGCCGACATAGGTGCTGCGCTCGATCAGCGGGGTGTAGAGGAAGCGGCGTCCGTCGGGCTTGGTGGCGAGCGCCTTCTTGACGACCAGCCGGGCGAGCAGCGTCTTGACCGTGGGCATCGACCACCCGCGCTCCTCGCAGACCTGCTCGCACACCTCGGCGGCGGATTGCGGGCTCCTGGCCCACAGCGCCTCCATCACCTGATGCTCGGCGTCGCTGATGCGTTCGGCACCCTGATCACCGCTGCTATCGCCGGTTTCGATGCTCACCCGCAGTCTCCCTCTTACCGACTACGCTTGTAGCCGCAGCGACTACGACTGTAAACCTGTCGCCTTTCTGAACGACCTTGCCCCGCCGGCACGGGCGGCTAGGCTGCCAAGGTCATGGAAGGTCCTCCGCGCCGCATCCGCCACCTGGCGGATTGCCACAATATCGCCGATTTCCGCGCCCTGGCGAAGCGCCGCCTGCCCTTCCCCGTGTTCCATTACATCGACGGCGGGGCGGATGACGAGGCGACGCTGGCGCGCAACAGCGCCGCGTTCGACGAGGTCGACCTGGTGCCGGACGTACTGGTCGATGTCGAACGGGTCGATGCCAGCGTCACCGTGCTCGGCCGCACCACCCCACTGCCGCTGATGCTCTCGCCGACCGCGCTCCAGCGCCTGTTCCATTGGCAGGGCGAGCGCGCGGTGGCCGCCGCGGCCGAGAAGTTCGGCCTGTGGTTTGGCATTTCCAGCCTCGCCAGCGTCGCCATCGAGGAGATCGGCGCGCGCTTTTCCGGCCCCAAGATGCTGCAATTCTACTTTCATCGCGACCAGGGCCTCAACGCGGCGCTCGTCGAGCGGGCCCGCGCCGCTCGCTTCGACGCGCTGACGCTGACCGTCGATACCATCGTCTCGGGCAATCGCGAACGCTGCCGCCGCACCGGCTTCACCAGCCCGCCGCGCTTCACGCCGGCAAGCGCGCTCTCCTATGCCGCCAAGCCGCGCTGGGCGCTCGACTACCTGCTGCGCGAGAAGTTCTCGCTGCCCAACCTCGGCGATCACGTCGAGGAGGGGAGCAGCGCGGCGATCTCGGTCGCCGACTATTTCGACACCATGCTTGATCCCTCGCTCGACTGGGCGAAGGCGGAAAAGCTGCGCGATAACTGGGGCGGCAAGTTCTGTCTCAAGGGCATTATGTCGGTAGCCGATGCGCGGCGCGCGGCGGCGCTCGGGGCGGATGCGATCATGCTCTCCAACCACGGCGGGCGGCAGCTCGACGGCGCACGCGCACCGTTCGACCAGTTGGCCGAGATCGTCGATGCGGTAGGCGACCGGATCGAGGTGATCCTCGATGGCGGCGTCAGGCGCGGGAGCCATGTGCTGAAGGCGCTGAGCCTCGGGGCAAGAGCGGACTCGGGCGGACGGCTCTATCTCTATGCGCTCGCCGCCGCGGGCCAGCCAGGGGTGGAGCGGGCGCTGGGGCTGCTTGAGGGCGAGATCCTGCGCGGGATGAAGCTCATGGGCCGCACGCGGATCGCCGATCTGTCGCGCGATGATCTGCGCCGGCATTGAGCAACGCTCCAGTTGCGTAAATCCGCCCCGCCGGGCTTGATCCGGCTCGACCGACCCGTCAGGAACACGCAGGATGGCAGTCCGACCCAAAATCGCGCCCGACAGGGAGCTTGCCGCCTATTGGGGCTGGTGGCGCGAGGCGGGGGTGGAAGGTGACTTCTCCGATGAGCCGCAAGCATTGCTGCGGCTGGTCGAGGAGGATGCACTGGATGCGGGAAACGCATCGGATGCGCAAAGCCGGGGCCCCGAAGCTCCCGAAGCGGAACCCGTCTCGATCGGCGGCACAGCCGAGGCCTGGCCACGCGAGCTTGCCGCGTTTCGCGAGTGGTGGCTTGCCGAACCCTCGCTCGACCTGCCCGGCAGCGGCCCCCGCCTGCCCCCGCGCGGAGCAGAGAACGCCGCGCTGTTGGTGCTCGTGCCCATGCCCGAGCCGGGCGATCGCGAGCGGCTGCTGGAGGGGCGCGAGGGAGCGCTCATCACAGCGATGCTGGCAGCTATGGGTATCGCCCCTGCCGAGGCCTACATTGCCGCCGCGCTGCCGCGCCATATGGCCGCGCCCGACTGGGCCGGGCTCGAGGCGAGCGGGCTCGGCGCGATCACCCGCCACCATCTCATGCTCGCCCGGCCGCAAAGGCTGCTGGTGCTGGGCCACGCCATCCTACCGCTCTTGGGGCACGACCCGTCGCAGTCGCCCGCTGCCGTTAGGGATACCGCAATCAAAGCCGCACCAGGCGCGGCAAGCGTCCCGACGCTGGCCAGCTTCGCTCCTGGTCGGCTGCTCGAGAACGCCCGGCAGCGCGCGATCTTGTGGCGCCGCTGGCTCGATTGGACGAACCAGGATTGACGTGACGGGAATGACGATGCGCCTGACAAGAAGCCGGATACTCCTTGCGGCCGGCCTGGCTTTTGCCGCCCTGCCCCTGCCCGCGGCGGCCAACGAAGCGCGCGACTATTTCGTCGCCCGGACCGAGGCGAGCGCCGTCCCGCGCCAGCTTTCGGAGGGCGATGCGGCGCAGTACGCGGCGGTGTTCCGCGCGATCGACACCCAGCAATGGACGCTCGCCGAGCAGCTCCTGGCCGAGCGCCCGCGCGGCCTGCTGCACGATGTCGCGCGCGCCGAGCTCTATACGGCCGCCGGCTCGCCGCGGGTCGAGCTGTGGCAGATCGAGCAGTGGCTGGCGACGGGCAGTGCGCTGCCGCAAGCCGAGCAGCTCGCCCGGCTCGCGCTTACGCGTGGCGCCACCACCGCGCCGGGCCTGCCCTACAAGGCCGATCTCGCCCCCCGTGGCGCGATTTCCAAGCGCACCCGCCCCCGCCCGGTGAACGACGCCACCATGCCCGCCGAGGTCAGCACCGCGATCCTCGAGCATATCAAGAATGACGATCCCGACGGCGCCCGGCTGCTGCTCGATGGGGTCGATGCCTTCCTCAGCCCCGAGGCGCGCGCCGAATGGCGGCAGCGCGTCGCCTGGAGCTATTACATCGAGAACCGGGACCAGCAGGCGCTGGCGCTCGCGCAGACCGTGGCGCAAGGGAGCGGGGCATGGGTAGCGGAAGGCGAGTGGGTCGCCGGGCTCGCCGCCTGGCGGCTGAGCGATTGCGCGGGCGCGAAGGACGGCTTCGAGCGCGCGGCCTTCCACGCGATCAACGCCGAATTGCGCGCCGCCGCGTTCTATTGGGCCTCGCGCGCGGCACATCTTTGCCGCCAGCCTGAACTCGCCGCCCAGCACCTCGGCACCGCCGCAGCGAGCGACGAGACGCTTTACGGCATGCTCGCGGCCGAGCGCCTGGGCCGCGCGCTTCCCGCCCGCCTCGCCGGCGCCGACCTCTCCCGCGAGGACTGGCAGAGGATCGGCGCGCAGGAGAATGTCCGCATCGCTGCCGCGCTCGCCCAGATCGGCCGCGACGAACTGGCCAGCGAGGTGCTGCTCCACCAGGCGCGGATCGGCGATCCGCAGGATTACGCGACCCTGTCGCGCCTCGCCCGCGAGCTGGGCCTGCCGCAGACCCAGCTCTACATGGCGCACAACGCTCCCAATGGCGGCGCGGCGCATCCGGCCTCCTACTATCCTTCGCCCAAATGGACCCCGGTGACCGGCTGGCGGGTCGACCCCGCGCTCGCCTATGCCCATGCCTTGCAGGAATCGAACTTCCGCGCATCCGCGGTGAGCCCGGCCGATGCGCGCGGGCTGATGCAGATCACCCCCATCACCATCCGCGAGCACGCCCCGCGCCTCGCCATGAACGCGGGCAGCGTCGACATCTTCGATCCCGCGACCAACCTCGCCTTCGGCCAGCGCAACCTCGAAATGCTGCGCGATGCCCCGGCGACGGGAGGCGCGCTGCCCAAGATCATGGCCGCCTACAATGCCGGCCTCACCCCGGTCACCCGCTGGAACTACGAGGTCCGCGACCAGGGCGATCCGCTGCTCTACATGGAATCGATCCCCTACTGGGAGACGCGCGAGTACGTCGCCATCGTCACGCGCAATTACTGGATGTACGAGCGACAGACCGGGGCCGCGGCCTCGCCGACCCGGAGCACGCTGGCGCAGAACCGCTGGCCGCAATTCCCCGGCGCCTCGGCCTCGCAGGACCGCGTCTATTACTCGTCCGACTCCAACTGATGGCGATCGACGAGGGCCGCACCTTCCAGCCGATCAACATCGCCCTTCTCACCGTCTCCGACACCCGCGCCTCGGCAGATGATACATCGGGCGATATCCTTGCCGAGCGCATCATCGGTGCCGGGCACCTTCTCGCCGCGCGTGCCATCTGCCGCGACGATGCCGATGCGATCGTACGCCAGCTCGAAGAATGGATCGCCGACCCGATGATCGATGCGATCGTCTCAACCGGCGGAACCGGCTTGACCGGCCGGGACGTCACCCCCGAGGCGCTCGACCGGGTCGCTGAAAAGGACATTCCCGGCTTCGGCGAACTGTTCCGGTGGCTGAGCTACAGGACGATCGGCACCTCCACCATCCAGTCGCGCGCCCGCGCCGTGCTCACGCGCGGCACCTACATCTTCGCGCTCCCCGGCTCGAACGGCGCGGTGAGGGACGGATGGGACCTGATCCTCGCCGAGCAACTCGACAGCCGCAACGCCCCGTGCAACTTTGTCGAACTGATGCCACGGTTGAGGGAGCGCTGAGCGTGCGTTTGTAGAACCGTCGATCCAGATGTCGGCGCAAACCTGCTCATTTCGGGCGATCTTCGGGTTCGTCGAGCGCACCATTCGAGACACGGGCGCTACCCTATCGTCTCTAGACATACGCTCCTCGCCCAGCTCGCTCGCTGCTCGGGCAAACGGCGGGACTACCAAGGGATATCGACTGGTTCGCAGAGGGCCATAATCGCCTAAGCACCAGCCCCTGATGCCCGATCCCGCTACCCTCGCCACCACCACCCTCGTCGCAATCTTCGCAGGTTGCGCGCTGGTCATCGCGCTGGTCGGCAGCCGGATGGCGAGGATCGCCGACATCATCGCCGATCGCACCGGCCTTGGCGAGGCGCTGGTCGGCGCGGTGCTGCTGGGCGCGGGGACGAGCATGCCGGGGATCATCGCCTCGGTCTCCACCGCCGCCGCCGGCGCGCCCGAGCTCTCGGTCGCCAATGCGCTGGGCGGGATCGCCGCGCAGACCATGTTCCTGGCGCTCGCCGACATCTTCTATCGCCGCGTCAATCTCGAGCATGCCGCCGCGAGCGCGGTCAATCTCGGGCAGGCGACGGTGCTCATCATCCTCATCGCCATGCCGATCCTTGCCGCTGCCGCGCCGCCCCTGACGATCCTGGGCGTCCACCCGCTCTCGCCCATGCTCGTCGCCGTGTATCTCGTCGGCCTGCACAACGCGCACCGGATCAAGCTCCAGCCGATGTGGAAGCCCGAGCAGACCTCCGCCACGCGCAAGGAGGAGGACGACCCGCGCGAGGATCCGCGTGCCACCGTCCTGCTCGCCGCGCTGTTCGCCGGCCTGGTGGCGATCGTCGGGCTGGCCGGCTATACGGTCGTCGAGGCGGCGATCGAGCTTTCGGCGCGGCTCGGCATCTCGCAGAGCGTCGTCGGCGCGCTCGGCACCGCGATCGTCACCTCGCTGCCCGAACTCGTCACCACGCTCGCCGCGGTGCGCAGCGGCGCGCTGCAACTCGCGGTCGGCGGGATCATCGGCGGCAACATGTTCGACGCGCTGTTCATCGCCGCGAGCGATGTCGCCTATCGCGAGGGCAGCATCTATCACGCGATCAGCGAGCGGGCGCTGTTCTGGATGGCGCTGGTGCTGCTGATGACCGGGGTGCTTCTTCTCGGCCTGCTGCGACGCGAGCGGCAGGGACCGGGCGGGATCGGCTGGGAATCGGTGCTGCTGCTGGTTCTGTGGCTCGGCGGCGCGGGAGTGCAGGTGGCGATGGGCTGATCCGCGACGGGGCTCGCCGGTGCCCTCGGAGCGCTTGGACGCTGGGCACGAAAGCGGCGATGTTCTATCTTGTTCCAGGACCGGCACCTGCCCCGTCCGGGGCGGCGGTGCACAGAGCGGTGATCTCTCGCCGCGCTTCGGGCTACCGTCCCGCCCGGTCGATGGCCACTGGCGCAATCATGTCGCCGCGCTCGACGGCGACCCGCCCCCGATCCGCACGACCGTCACCGAGGAGCGGGCGAAGCCGATCCTCACCTTCAACCGCTCCCCCGATCTGGGCTTCGACCGCTCGATCAGCGCCTACCGGGGCTGCGAGCACGGCCCCCGTCTATTATAGTTGACGACGCTCTGTCCGCTTCTGGCGCAATTTCGTCACCACTGGAATGTCGGAAATTGGGGTGGTTAGCTGCCATTCCGCCGCAGCCACCGGCGGAGCGTTGCGTGTCTCGTCGCAACCCGTTTCCGATGCTCCACGGCTGCACCCTTTTAAAAGTCTGTTCTACTGTAACCTGTCGCCCAGCGATAAAGCGACACAAGCATAATGGCGAACGTGCCAACAGCGCCGAGAGCAAGAACGACGAGGGTTGCTGTGCTGTCAGACGAGACACCGAACGCTTCCAGGACACCGATCACAGCGATGCTTAAGAATACAGGGATGCTCCAAAGTAGGCGCTGAGCGAAAGCAAACACAGGATTGTATTTTCGGTTTGCCCAGTCACGATCCATCCAGCCAATTAGCGCACGAAACATGAGCTCTCGCTTCCTTCGTGCCTGTCTTATCGTCTCGTTCCAGTTTTCGCTATTGGGTCGTTACTCGACTGGCAGCTTTTGGTGATAATCAGGCCATAACAGCCTGACCAGCTTCAGGGTCGTGACGACCCACCGGGAACGACGACAATTGGGGTGGGAAGCTGCCATTGCCTTTCTCCGATCCTCCGGACAGAATGAGGCACAAGTCACTTCGCTGAGGAAAACTTGATGTCTGTCAGCATCGAACGCTTAGGCGCTTGGTTAGACGAGGAGCGCTACCAAAAGGCTGCCAGCGCTTCGCCCAACGGCGAGGATGAAGCCTCCCCCAAATACTGGGCGTATAAGGGCTACGCCAACTGGAAGCTGTCGCGTTATCTCCAAGCAATCCGTGATTTTGCGAAAGCCATTGAGATAAATCCTCGCACCGCGAACACGCTTTTTCTTCGTGGTCGATGCTATGAAGACTCGGATCGATTTTTTGAAGCGGTTGGCGACTATGAAGCTGTTCTTCGGCTAAACCCGCAAACTGCGGATGCTCACGCGCACTTAGGCTTCTGCCTAGAACGCTTGGGGAACATCGGCCAGGCGCGGCAGTCGTATGTGGCTGCGCTCCAAATTGACCCCGAGGAAACTCTGGCCCTTGCAGGTCTGAGGTCGCTGGGACCTATCGTGCGAAATGCCTAAGTAGATCTGAAAGGTCCGCTAGTGGGTCGCTAGCTGAAAGGCAGCTTTTTTCTCAGAAGCCAGGATAGCGGACATTCGGCTTTCCGATGAGGACGCCTAACCTGCTGATTTAATTGACACGCAACCGTCAGGGGCCTGGGAGCAAGACGCCAGTTGACTATGGTTAACAACGCGGCGGACTAGCCTGTCCGCTTTCGGTCACGGCGTGTTTCCTTGGGTATGTCTGCATTTGGGTGGAAAGCAGAACGGCTACTTTCTTCGCATTTCCGTTTGCAGCTGCCATAGCGCGACTGCTTGGTCAGCGGCTACGGAGAGAGTGTTGTGAAAGTTGAGATTGAGCGCGAACCATCTGATTCCGACATGGAATTGCTCAGTCGGGGGATTATGGCCTTCAATGATGATGCCGTTCATGGTCTTGAGGGGATTGAGGCCGAGAAACGGTTCCATGTAATTGCTCGGGATGAGCAAGGCGCACTACAAGGAGGCATCCGTGCAACTTGCTACTGGAACACTCTGCATATCGAGCTTCTCTGGATTTCATCTGATATTCGTGGCGGCGGGATCGGCCGCAAGCTAATAGAGAAAGCAGAAGGTTTTGCCCGCGCGAATAATTGCGAAATCGCCTTGGTAGAAACGACGAGTTGGCAGGCAAAGCCGTTCTATGAGAAGAACGGCTATCACCATATGGCTACGCTCAATAATCGTCCGAGAGGGCACTCTTCTCACTATCTAAAAAAAGTGCTTATCTGACGGGTTCAAACTGTCAGCTTCGAGACAGCCAGTAAGTTTGCTCGGACGACCGATATGGGGTCGCTAGCTGAAAGGCAGCTTTATCTCTCAGGAGCGAGGTTAGCAGACATTCCTGGTGTCCGCATCGGCCGGCGAGCGGAGGTGGGATTGCCTATGCAATCACTCAGCTATGGCGATTAATGCCAAGCTGTCGAGTTGCGATCCCACCTCGGCTCCTGAAATTGGTTGAGTGAAGAAGTTCAAGTGATCTTTTTTGCGGCCTTCCAGCCGAGAAAGAAGAACAGGATCGTTCCGATCAAGGCGACGACAAACACTATCATGGCGATGTTGGCCAACGATCCGGCTAGTCCGCCAAAGCCGAGGATAGCGGCAATTAAAGCAACAATTGCGAGAGTTATAGCAAATCCGTACATAGAATACTCCGAATAGGGGGTCATGGTGTCAGCGAACCACTCAGCATTTAGCCTGGAGCTAGGTTCTGCTGCTACTGTTTCTCTCACTGAAATGGCCAAGCCGGACTGTGGTTCCGTTTCTTGATGTCGCGTTCATGCAATTGCGAAGCCCTGTGCAGGCAGACGGCATCGACCTAATGCGGCATCGGCCCCAACTACCTTCCCCGCCCGATTGCGATGGGCACCAACACCGATCCCTATCAGCCGACCGGGTGCCGCTACCGCATCACCCGCGCGCTGCTCGAAGCGTGCCTCGAAGCCCGCTATCCGGCGACGATCACCACCAAATCCGACCGGGTGCTGACCGATGGCGACCTTTTGCCTGAGATGGCGCGGCAGACCCTCGTCGCCGTAGCCATTTCGGTGACGACGCTCGATCCGAGACTATCGGGAAAGCTCGAGCCGCGCGCGCCTCGCCGCCGCCGGCGTCCCGACCCATCGCGCGGCTTCGCCCGTCATCCCCGCGATCACCGACGAGTTCCTGGAAACGATGGCGCCGCTGTTCCGGGAGTGGCTCGAAATCCACTATCCCGAGCGGGCCGGCAAGGTCATGTCGGTCGTGCGTCAGATGCGCGGGGGGTGCGACTATGATCCGGCATTCCTCACCCGCATGAAGCCGCGAGGCGCGTGGGCGGAGCTGTTCGGCGCCCGGTTCCGCCACGCCTGCCGCCGGGCCGGCATCGCGAAGCAGCGTGCCGCGCTCGATACCACCCGGTTTCGCCCGCCCGCCGCCGATGGGCAACTCAACCTGTTGTAAGTTTGCACCTATCGGAACCGATATGTCCCTCGTTGGTCTTTGGGTTGGCGTGTGGCTCGGCTACGCGATAACCACGCAACTGCACGATTCGTACCTATGCCTTATTATGGGGGAATACACATGAGAAAGACCGTTATCGGCCTCGCGACCGCCACGGCGTTCTGCGCGACGCCGGCGCTCGCGGATGATGGCCAGGTCTATGTTGGCGTCGAAGGCGGCGTTGTCCTGGTCGAGGATCTCGACTTTGAAGTCAACGACACCGGCAACATCGTCGCGATCGATTCCAAGGAAGGCTGGGAAGGCGGCGCCTTTGTCGGCTACGATTTCGGCCCGGTTCGCGCCGAGCTCGAAGGCTCCTACAAGAATTTCAACATCGACACGGTCGATACCGGTGCCCTGGGCCTCGGTTTCTTCGAGGATGTCGCAGGCCAGGGCGAAGTCTGGGCCGGCATGGTCAATGCGCTGCTCGATTTCGGCGGCAATGACGGTGAAGTCGGCTTCTCGGTCGGCGGCGGCGTGGGTATCGCCAACACCCGCTTCGAGGAAATCGCGGTCCTCTCGACCGGCACCTTCCTCGACGACAGTGACGCCCGTTTCGCCTGGCAGGCGGTCGCCCAGCTACGCGGCGCGCTGACGGAAAACATCGATGCGGGGCTGAAGTACAAGTACTTCAACGTCGACTCGGTCGAGGTGGTCGACAATCTCGGCAATGATCATCAGTTCGATCTGAGCACGCACTCGCTGCTTGGCTCGCTGATCTTCAGCTTCGGCGGTGCCGAACCGCCGCTCCCGCCGCTGCCGCCGGTCACTGCACCGCCGCCGCCGCCGCTCCCGCCGCCGGCTCCTCCGCCGCCGCCACGGGTCAGCTGCAACACCGGCCCCTACATCGTGTTCTTCGACTGGGATTCGGCCGAGGTCACCCCCGAGGCGGCCACCGTGCTCAACTCGGCGATCACCGCTTACG